>Ga0075118_10000304_pt1 | contig 48970 bp, 55 predicted proteins | sample AntAceMetag02UKE_FD_69794 | JGI IMG/M metagenome (GOLD analysis project Ga0075118, IMG submission 69794) | Saline lake microbial communities from Ace Lake, Antarctica - Antarctic Ace Lake Metagenome 02UKE | ecosystem: Environmental > Aquatic > Non-marine Saline and Alkaline > Saline | place...
ACTTCGCTGAGTCTCAGGAGGAGACAGTGTGGCCATCGTTACGCCATTCGTGCAGGTCGGAACTTACCCGACAAGGAATTTCGCTACCTTAGGACCGTTATAGTTACGGCCGCCGTTTACTGGGGCTTCAATCAAGAGCTTGCACCCCATCATTTAACCTTCCAGCACCGGGCAGGCGTCACACCGTATACGTCCACTCTTCGTGTTAGCACAGTGCTATGTTTTTAATAAACAGTCGCAGCCACCGATTCTCTGAAACCCTCTCGAGCTCCGGGAGCAAGTCCCTTCACCCTAACAGGGCACACCTTCTTCCGAAGTTACGGTGTCAATTTGCCGAGTTCCTTCTCCTGAGTTCTCTCAAGCGCCTTAGAATTCTCATCCCGCCCACCTGTGTCGGTTTACGGTACGGTCCCATGTAACTGAAGCTTAGAGGTTTTTCTTGGAAGCATGGTATTAGCAACTTCACGAAGCAAGCTTCGCTGGTCCCGTGCCTCAGCGTTAATGAGCTCCCGGATTTGCCTAAGAGCTCCGCCTACACACTTCACCGGGACATCCAACACCCGGTTTGCCTAACCTTCTCCGTCACCCCATCGCATTACATGGTGGTTCTGGAATATTAACCAGATTCCCATCGACTACGGCTTTCGCCCTCGCCTTAGGGGCCGACTCACCCTGCTCCGATGAACGTTGAGCAGGAAACCTTGGGCTTTCGGCGAGGGGGCTTTTCACCCCCTTTATCGCTACTCATGTCAGCATTCGCACTTCTGATACCTCCAGCAGACCTTACGATCCACCTTCACAGGCGTACAGAACGCTCTCCTACCATTCGAACATAAATGTTCAAATCCGCAGCTTCGGTTTATGATTTTAGCCCCGATACATCTTCCGCGCAAGACGACTTGACCAGTGAGCTATTACGCTTTCTTTAAAGGGTGGCTGCTTCTAAGCCAACCTCCTGGCTGTCTGGGCCTTCTCACTTCGTTGACCACTTAATCATAATTCGGGACCTTAGCTGGCGGTCTGGGTTGTTTCCCTCTTGAGTCCGGACGTTAGCACCCGGTGCTCTGTCTCCCGTGAATGCACTCTTCGGTATTCGGAGTTTGCATTGGTTTGGTAGGTCAATAAAGACCCCCTAGCCAAAACAGTGCTCTACCCCCGAAGGTGTAACACGAGGCACTACCTAAATAGTTTTCGGAGAGAACCAGCTATTTGCGGATTTGTTTAGCCTTTCACCCCTATCCACAGCTCATCCACTAACTTTTCAACGTTAGTTGGTTCGGTCCTCCACGAGGTGTTACCCTCGCTTCAACCTGGCCATGGATAGATCATCCGCTTTCGGGTCTACACCCACCGACTGAATCGCCCTATTCGGACTCGGTTTCCCTACGCCTCCCCTAAAAGGTTAAGCTTGCCAGTGAATGTAAGTCGCTGACCCATTATACAAAAGGTACGCAGTCACCCCTGCTTCAAAAACACTATACGCAACAAACACGATAATATACTTGAAGCAGGGGCTCCTACTGTTTGTATGCATGCGGTTTCAGGATCTATTTCACTCCCCTCCCGGGGTTCTTTTCGCCTTTCCCTCACGGTACTTGTTCACTATCGGTCGATTACGAGTATTTAGCCTTAGAGGATGGTCCCCCTATATTCAAACAGGATTTCACGTGTCCCGCCCTACTTGTTTTGCGCCTAGTTCCACAATTGTTCTTTCACATACGGGACTATCACCCTCTATGGTCGGTCTTTCCATACCGTTTTGTTAGAACAACTGCTAAATCGCAATGGCTGGTCCGGTTTCGCTCGCCGCTACTTCCGGAATCTCGGTTGATTTCTTTTCCTCCGGTTACTTAGATGTTTCAGTTCACCGGGTTCGCTTCTCTGGTCCTATGTATTCAGACCAGGATAACCCTTACGGGCTGGGTTTCCCCATTCGGAAACCTGCGGATCGAAGCTTGTTTGCCAGCTCCCCGCAGTTTATCGCAGGCTACCACGTCCTTCATCGCCTGTAATCGCCAAGGCATCCACCACATGCACTTATTCGCTTGACCCTATAGCCTTGCATACCACAACAAATTCGCATCACTATAGGATTGCTTGTGTACTACTTATTACTAGAATTCTAAAATTATCAAGAGAACATGTTTGCGCATACAAAAACTTCTTGCATACATAACAATACAATCTTTAAACCCATGATCTAATACGCCACCTCACATAAAAGTGACACATTAAATCTACTTCTTCCATATTGTTAAAGAACACTTCACCACTATAAAGGGTGAGAACTAAGGAGTCGTGAGACTCCGTACTTCTCACTCTTCATCACCCCAACCAGATCGTTTTGCCTGTTTTTGGTGGAGCTAATCGGGATCGAACCGATGACCCCCTGCTTGCAAAGCAGGTGCTCTCCCAGCTGAGCTATAGCCCCTTATTCAGGTCGTTGGTGGGTCTGGATGGATTTGAACCATCGACCCCACGCTTATCAAGCGTGTGCTCTAACCAACTGAGCTACAGACCCGGTCTAGTGATAGTCTCGAGTTCAACAGACAGCTAAAGCATGTGAGTACTTCGCGAAGCAAAACATTATGTTGCTTGCTATTACTCTAGAAAGGAGGTGATCCAGCCGCACCTTCCGATACGGCTACCTTGTTACGACTTCACCCCAGTCATAAACCTCACCGTGGTAACCGCCCTCCTTACGGTTGGGCTAGCTACTTCTGGTGAAACCTACTCCCATGGTGTGACGGGCGGTGTGTACAAGACCCGGGAACGTATTCACCGCGACATGCTGATCCGCGATTACTAGCGATTCCGACTTCATGTTCTCGAGTTGCAGAGAACAATCCGGACTACGACGCGCTTTCTGGGATTAGCTCCCCCTTGCGGGTTGGCGACCCTCTGTACGCGCCATTGTATGACGTGTGAAGCCCTACCCATAAGGGCCATGAGGACTTGACGTCATCCCCACCTTCCTCCGGTTTGTCACCGGCAGTCTCATTAGAGTGCTCAACTAAATGTAGCAACTAATGACAAGGGTTGCGCTCGTTGCGGGACTTAACCCAACATCTCACGACACGAGCTGACGACAGCCATGCAGCACCTGTATTGAGGTTCCCTTTCGGGCACCAAGTGATCTCTCACAAGTTCCTCATATGTCAAGGGTAGGTAAGGTTTTTCGCGTTGCATCGAATTAATCCACATCATCCACCGCTTGTGCGGGTCCCCGTCAATTCCTTTGAGTTTTAGCCTTGCGGCCGTACTCCCCAGGCGGTCAACTTCACGCGTTAGCTTCGTTACTAAAGGAGTCTCCTCCCCCAACAACTAGTTGACATCGTTTAGGGCGTGGACTACCAGGGTATCTAATCCTGTTTGCTCCCCACGCTTTCGTGCATGAGCGTCAGTGTTGGCCCAGGGAACTGCCTTCGCCATTGGTGTTCCTCCTGATATCTACGCATTTCACTGCTACACCAGGAATTCCATTCCCCTCTGCCACACTCTAGCTCTCCAGTCACAAGCGCCATTCCCAGGTTAAGCCCGGGGATTTCACACCTGTCTTAGAGAGCCGCCTGCGCACTCTTTACGCCCAGTAATTCCGATTAACGCTCGCACCCTACGTATTACCGCGGCTGCTGGCACGTAGTTAGCCGGTGCTTCTTCTGACGGTACCGTCATTCGTACAAGATATTAGCTTGTACTGTTTCTTTCCGTCTGAAAGCGGTTTACAACCCGAAGGCCTTCTTCCCGCACGCGGCATGGCTGGATCAGGGTTGCCCCCATTGTCCAAAATTCCCCACTGCTGCCTCCCGTAGGAGTCTGGACCGTGTCTCAGTTCCAGTGTGGCTGGTCGTCCTCTCAGACCAGCTACGGATCGTCGCCTTGGTAGGCCTTTACCCTACCAACTAGCTAATCCGACATCAGCCGCTCCATCAGCGTAAGGCCCGAAGGTCCCCCACTTTCCTCCTCAGAGATTATGCGGTATTAATCCGGCTTTCGCCGGGCTATCCCCCACAAATGGATACGTTCCGATGCATTACTCACCCGTTCGCCACTCGTCGCCAGACCGAAGTCCGCGTTACCGTTCGACTTGCATGTGTAAAGCATGCCGCCAGCGTTCAATCTGAGCCAGGATCAAACTCTTCAGTTCAATCCAATTGCTCTTACTCAAAAGATTCCATTAACAAGAATCCATAAGTATGAGCACTTCATATACTGCAAAATACTATTTTTATGAGCAGCTAGTGCCTAAGCACTAGCACACGCATCCATAAAATCTCACCAACACAAAGTACTCACACGCTTTAGCTATCCGATTTTTTAAAGAACAATCCGCTGTTTGTTTAGCGGAGGCGCGAATTATACCGGCCTACAGAACGCGGTCAAGGGTTTATTGCAAATATATGTCAATTAATTGTAATTCGTGCAAATTTACGCTTCCCCAGCTGTAAAACTACTGTGTCACCGCTACTAATCTCAGCTGATCTATCATCAACCTTCTCGCCGTTAATGCGTACGCCACCCTGCTGAATTGCCCTGATTGCCTCTGATGTACTAGCGGCCAGGCCCGACAGCTTAATCGCGTTAACGACTGCAACAGCTCCGTTGTTCGCATCTAGAGAATACTCAGGCATCTCGTCAGGTACCCCGCCTTGCCTAAAACGCGATTGAAAATCTTGCAACGCATGTATTGCTGCTGCTTCATCATGAAACCGTGTGACGATTTCATGGCCAAACATTACCTTTATATCGCGCGGGTTTCTCCCTTCCTTCACTTCTGCCTTCCATATATCAACTTTTGCTATGCTCTCAAATGAAAGAAGCTCTATATACCTCCACATCAATTTGTCTGAAATAGACATTAGCTTTCCAAACATATCTGAGGGCGCATCCTCGATTCCGATATAGTTATTTAGCGATTTGGACATCTTATTGACGCCATCCAATCCCTCTAATAGAGGCATAGTTATAATACTTTGTGGATCTTGGCCCGCGTTTCTCTGTAGCTCACGGCCAACCAATAGATTAAACTTTTGGTCGGTCCCGCCTAACTCAACATCAGCCTTCAGCGCGACTGAGTCATAACCCTGAACCAGCGGATACAAGAATTCATGAATCGCAATGGGCTGACCACCTTTATAGCGCTTGCCAAAATCATCTCGCTCTAGCATCCGAGCGACGGTGTAACTTGAGGCCAGCCGGATCATCTCTGATGACGATAAACGATCCATCCATGTGGAATTGAAAGCGATCTCGGTTAAGTCTGGATCTAGAATTTTGAAAACTTGTTTTTGATACGTCTCCGCATTAAAGACAACCTCTTCTTTAGTTAGCGGGGGGCGGGTGATATTTTTTCCAGTTGGATCACCGATCATGCCAGTAAAATCACCAATTAGAAAAATTACATGATGCCCTTGATCCTGAAAATGTTTCAATTTGTTGATCAAAACAGTGTGGCCAAGATGGAGATCTGGCGCGGTGGGGTCAAAGCCTGCCTTGATACGCAACTTCCCCTTCTTTTTTAATTTTTCAATTAAGGCTTCTTCTGAGATTAATTCCTCTACCCCACGCTTAATAATTCTTAATTGCTCGTCAAACACTCAAATGCCTCATTTATAAATTTAGGTGGATAGCAAATAGCACTGAAGTCTTACTCATATTTCGAGATTAAATCGGCTACTGACACCGATTTATATCTGATAAAATTTGTCAACTTCAATGACCCTTAAAATTGAATTGAGCTACATAATATCGCACATCAAGCTGTTGACCCAGCTCGGCCGCACGTTCTTTGCTAAATTAGCGACTATCCTACTGCTACTCACTTTTGGGTCTATCGTCGCCTTTGGTTATTCCTCCGGGGAATCACTCTCCAGTATTGAACAAAGAAAAGTAACTCAAACACTAGACATATCAACGGTTACTAGCGACGAACTCAGCGACCTCGGTGTTTTTGTTAGAGAGAAAATAGTTAAGAGAGGGGATACATTTTCAAGAATTCTTGGTCGCCTCAAAATCGACAACCTCGAACTCTCTAAATTCTTATCATCATCCAAAGAGGCCAAAAAACGATTAAAACTTAAGGCTGGCGATTCCATTCGATCCCTTAGCGATCACAATGGTGCGATTATCAAGATAACCATCCTGACTCGGAGTGGGAAGGCTACGGATATCATCCCAGCTGACGTTGGATTTGAAATAGTTCCAACTGCATTTGAGAGCCGACACTTATTCGGCTCGGGAATTATTCAATCCTCGCTATATGAGGCGCTTGAAACCAGTGGTATTTCAGACAAGCTCGGCTCAGAAATGGCCGATATACTGTCTAGCGAAATTGATTTTAATCGAGACATTAGAGGTGGAGATCGATTCTCAGTATTGTATTCAGCAAACTATTTAGATAATGCTTATATCTCCTTCGCTCAAATTCAAGCCTTAGAGTTCATTAACGACGGCGAAGTGCATAGGGCGTATTTCTTTAAAGATCCCGAGACAGGTCGAAGCGCTTTCTATACGGAAGACGGTCAAAACGTTAAAAATGCATTTCTGAGGTCCCCTCTTAAATTTTCTCGAATTACATCGGGGTTTTCAAAACGTAGGCTTCATCCCGTATTGAAGAAATGGCGGTCACACAAAGGTGTTGACTATGGCGCCGCGACAGGCACACCAATCATGGCAGCGGGCAAAGGAACAATCAGATATCTCGGCACCAAAGGTGCTTACGGCCGCTTTATAGAGATACGTCACGCGAATGGTGTATCAACTCGGTATGCACATCTGTCCAAATACGCTAAAAAACTGAAGAAGGGCTCCAAAGTAGAACAGGGGCAGATAATCGGTTACGTGGGCAAAAGCGGCTTAGCAACTGGTCCCCATCTGCATTATGAGTTTTTAGTGAATGGGGGCCAGGTAGACCCGTCCAAAGCGGTCATGCCACCGGGGCCTCCCATCAGCACAAAACTTAAAGATGAATTTACGTCGCAAGTGGCGGCAGCAAGACTGCTTCTAGATAGGCTAGATCAGACCACATTAAATCAACGTGATGAGCCAAGCATACTTAATTAATACTCAATTGCTCAAGAGTCCAATCGACCAAGCAACAACTATGCAGAAAAAGAAGATCCGCATCCACAGGTCGACGTGGCATTAGGATTCTTAATGACAAATTGAGCACCATCGATACCTTCCTGATAATCGATTTCAGCACCAACAAGGTATTGATAGCTCATCGCATCGATCAATAACTGAACCCCGTTTTTCTCAACTTGAGAATCGTCCTCGTTTATCTCCTCATCAAAGGTGAATCCGTACTGAAATCCTGAGCACCCTCCTCCGGATACAAATACCCTCAATTTGAGATCTGCGTTACCTTCCTCAACAATCAGCTCTTTGACTTTACTTGCGGCTGACTCAGTAAAAATTAGTTTTTCCGCCTTCTGGGCAACGACTTCCATTATTACTCTCCATTTGCATATGCACGTGAGACTCGAAATAAAAATACAAGTTTCATAGATAGAACCCTATGAAAAAAAACTCTATTTTTAGTCAGTTTTCCTGACTATGGTACCAGACCAAGCCCATTTAATCCCATCTTCTCGTCTAAGCCAAACATTATGTTCATATTTTGAATTGCTTGACCAGAAGCACCTTTAACCAAATTATCAAGCACCGAAATCACAACAACAGAGCCCTGATCTTCAGAGACCTGCACACCAATCTTACAGAAATTTGATCCTCGAACCGATCGCGTATCAGGGAACTGGCCGCCTGGCAGCATATCCACGAATGGTTCCTCCTTAAAGAAATTTTCAAATGACTCCCTAACTAAACTGGAATCACCCTCAGTCAGGTTAGCATACAACGTTGCCAATATGCCTCGGTTGATCGGCAACAGATGAGGCGTAAACTTCAGCTTAACGTCCCCTCCGGTTACCCCGCTCAAAACTTCGACTATTTCAGGGTGATGTCGATGGCCATCTAAGCCATACGCTTTAAAATTATCACCAACTTCAGAATAAATAATACTCAACTCTTTCTTTCGACCAGCACCACTGGCTCCAGACTTAGCGTCAGCAATCAACGACGCAGGGTCAATAAGCCCTGATGCCAAAAGAGGTGCGAACCCCAACTCGATAGCCGTCGCGTAACAACCAGGATTACCCACGATGCGAGCAGTTTTTATTTTTTCTCTGTTAATTTCCGGCAGACCATACACAGCCTCTTCCAGAAGATCCTGGGCGCCGTGCTCAGGGCCATACCACTTTTCCCATTGAGAGAGATCTTTCAACCTAAAATCAGCAGCAAGATCAATCACACGCACGCCTGCCGCCACTAACTCTCGAGCTTGCTCCATCGCTACGCCATGAGGTGTGGCAAAAAAAACAACATCACAGCCGATCAATGTGGTCAGGGTGGGTTTCTCAAACGTTAAATCAACATGCCCTCGCAAACTCGGGAATATGTCCCCAACACTTACACCTTCTTCGGCCCTTGACGTAATGGCTCCGATGCGCGCCTCAGGATGCATGCTGAGCAACCGCATCAGCTCGACACCTGTGTAACCGGTTCCCCCTACAATTCCTACGTTCAACATAAAAATCTCTATCGTTTATTAAAAGTTTACCAATCAATACAACTATACAACATCAGTCCAATAAAAAATGCCGCTGAAGCGGCCTTTTTTAAAAATACAACGTAGAGTTATCGCTTTGAAAACTGCGGTTTACGTCGTGCTTTTTTCAAGCCAACTTTCTTTCGCTCAACTTCGCGAGCATCTCGCGTAATCAAACCAGCCTGACGCAATGCTGGTTTTAGCGACGCATCGTAATCAACTAGCGCACGAGCAATTCCATGTCGAACTGCTCCCGCTTGGCCTGTCTCGCCACCACCTGAGACATTAACCTGTATATCAAATGTCTTTAGCGACTCAGTAACCTCGAGCGGTTGCCTCACTAACATTCGTCCAGTTTCTCTTGAGAAAAACTGATCTAAGGGCTTTTTATTAACCACAATGTTGCCTGAGCCAGCTTTAATGTAGACTCGAGCTACCGCAGCTTTTCGTCTTCCAGTGCCATAATTCGCTTGGTTTGCGTAAGCCATCTAAATTACCTTTTTATAGTTCAAGTGCCTGAGGCTGTTGCGCCGTATGCGGGTGCTCTGCACCTGGGTACACTTTTAGTTTTTTGATCATTGCGTAACCCAATGGCCCCTTAGGCAACATTCCCTTGACAGCTAATTCCAATGCCCGCCCAGGAAACTTGTCTTGCATCTTTTCAAAGTTTGTTTCGTAAAATCCGCCCGGATACCCACTGTGACGATAGTACTTCTTATCTTTAGCTTTATTACCCGTAACCCTCAACTGCCCAGCGTTAACGACGACAACAAAGTCGCCCGTATCAACATGGGAAGTGTAGATGGCCTTATGTTTACCTCTGAGCCGTCGGGCAATCTCCGTTGCGATGCGACCAAGAACTTTATCTTTCGCATCGACCACATACCAACTGCGATCAACTTCACTCTCTTTTACGCTAATAGTTTTCATTCAAAATCCGTAACTTACACTTCAGTATTGCCGATTCATGCCGGCGAAGGGGACGAATTTTATAATGGCCGCCATTCGGTGTCAACGATAACTCGAGGAGTTAGGTCTTAAGGAGCTTAATCAATCCTCACCAAGCCGCTCTCGCTTGTCCGCCTTTTTTTCAAGTATCGCGGCAATAAACAAACCGATCTCGTACAGTATCCATATTGGAAACGCGAGCAACAACTGAGATATGACGTCCGGCGGCGTAAAAATAGCCGCGATAACGAAGGCGCCAACGACAACGTATGGCCTTGATTCTTTTAGCTTTTCTATGCTAACTATACCCATGCGCGTTAAAATGACGACCACTATAGGTGTCTCAAATGCAAGTCCGAAGGCAAGAAACAACGTCAAAACAAAATCAAAATACTTTTGGATATCAGTATTCATTTCGACCCCTTCAGGGGTGAAGGCTGCCACAAAATGAAAGACGGTTGGGAAAACGACAATGTAGGCAAAAAGACAGCCAACCAAAAATAGTATCGTGCTGGTGGCGATCAAGGGCACAACCAGACGTTTTTCATGGGTGTAAAGGCCTGGTGCAACAAAGGCCCAGACTTGATACAAAACAACTGGCAATGCCACTACGAATGACGCAAACATTGTGACTTTTATGGGGACGAAAAACGGTGCAGCGACCTCAACCGCAATCATAGTTGAACCTTCTGGTAACGCCTCTATCAAAGGTGCGGCGAGTAAGGAGTAGATATCCCGCGCCCAATAAAACAGCGTAAAAAATACAATGAACAGAGCAGCCATCGCCTTTATTAAACGATTCCTCAGCTCAATTAAATGTGAGATAAACCCTTCAGCACCACTCAAGATAGACACCTTTGCAATCGGAAATTTGGCATTTTGTCAAAAGATCTCAACCGAGCTCACTGTTTTTTTTGACTTCCACCGATTGATCTTTATCAGACGATTCTGAGTCGCCTTGAACTGTTTCGCTAATTTTTGAACCGAAACCAAGGCCAGCCATCAAGTCGATACCCTTAGGCTGCTTCCCTGCAACCCCAAGAGACTCTGTTGCTTCAACGCCGCCTTCCGCCTGCTCAGCAACGTCCGGCTTCTGCCCCGCATCACTTGTCGCTTCGTCCCCTTCAGAAGTTGTCGCTTCATTCACCTCGGGGTTTGTCGACTCCAGCGCCACACTCGGGTCCACCTTGGGCTTGGGGTCTTGAAGTCCTTCTTTAATTGTCTTTTGAACACTTTTATCAACATCTTGAACCTCAGACTCAATAAAATTGACCTGTTGAGACACACTATCTTGTATCTCTTCTGCGGTCTCTTTCATCGATTTTTGGAGCGCCTTGAGTTCCTCTAACTGCATCTCCTTGCTGATGTCCGATTTGACGTCAGAAACATAACGCTGCATCCGGCCAAAAATGTGCCCTAACGTTCGCGCCACCTTAGGTAACCGCTCAGGGCCGATGATTACCAGCCCTACGACCGCGATCACCATAACTTCCATGACGCCAAAATTAAACATACAGGAATCCGCTCATCCGCTGACCGATCGACTAAGCGTTAGATCGATCTTTAGTCTCAGTCTCAGCCTCTATAACGGTGCTCGAATCCTGCTTTTCATTCAGCTCGGTTTTCTTAGCGCCCTCTTCCTCGTTGACTTTGACGCCATCTTTAAATCCCTTAACGGCTTTGCCAAGATCTCCTCCAATATTGCCTAGTTTCTTGGTGCCGAACACCAAAACAACCACAACAAGAACGATAACCCAATGCCATATACTAAAAGATCCCATCATCATAACTCCTCACTCTATCCTGTAACTTAACTATTCCGGTAAATCATCGGCGGCAGCGGAGCGTCTCCACCCAACACATGAACGTGCAGATGAAAGACATCTTGCCGACCCACCTTACCCGTATTAACAATGGACCTAAACCCATTTGTTGAACCTGCTTTTGCGGCAAACAAATGCGCCATGCCCATCATTCTACCCAGCAAACCATAATCTTCTTCGGTTACATCCGCAAGTGAACTGATGTGCTTCTTGGGAATTACAAGCAAATGCACAGATGCTTGAGGATTAATATCTTTAAAAACAAATAGTTCCTCATCCTCATAAACCGTATCACTGGGCACCTCGCCGGAGACAATTTTACAAAAAATACAATCTTGCGCCATACCCAGACCATTTCATCAAGTTTATTTCCGACCCGCTTTTTCCTCGAGCCCTGAGATTCCTTCCCTGCGTTCTAACTCACCGGCCACATCACCCATAGAAATGTCATGGTACGCCATAACAACCAAAGAATGAAACCATAAATCAGCCAGCTCTCGAACGACATGATCTGAGTCATCGTCCTTAGACGCCATCATGACTTCCAGCGCCTCCTCACCGAATTTTTTGAGCAAATGATCCTGCCCCTTTCGAAATAATTCTTCTGTATAGGACTTGCCCGTCACTGATTTCTTCCGACTGACGATTAAATCGTGGAGTCGATTAAATACCTCTAAATCATTCATTTTTTCCGTAGATCTCTTCTGCATTTTTGATCACTTTTTCACTGATAGCCCACTGATCTCGTTCCAATTTCTTAAAGAAACAACTATTCCTTCCCGTATGACACGCAATGCCGCCAACTTGCTCAACCGTAAATACGAGCGAATCCCCATCACAATCCAGATAAACATCCTTAATCAATTGGTAATGCCCGGACGACTCACCCTTGAGCCATAATTTATTGCGAGAGCGAGACCAAAAACACGCCCGCCCACCACTGAGCGATTTTAAAATTGCTTCCTCATTGGCCCAGGCCACCATTAAAATTTTGCCGGTGCCCCAATCTTGAACAACCACCGTCACAAGTCCATCAGCGTTCCATTTAATCTCGGAAACCCACTCATAACTCATAACCGGACCTCTATCCCGGCTTGAGCCATGACCTCTTTGACCTCTCTTACTGACATTTCCCCATAATGAAAAACACTGGCAGCCAACAATGCATCTGCACCACCTTTAAGCACCCCTTCAACAAAGTGTTCTGCGACACCAACCCCTCCACTGGCAATGATCGGAATACTCAAAGCATCAGACATTGCACGAGTCAGGGCGATATCAAAACCCTGCTTGGTGCCGTCCTGATCCATACTGGTCAATAAAATTTCACCCGCTCCAGCTTCTTGCATTCGTAAACCCCATTCTATCGCGTCTAAGCCGGTTTCGTTACGCCCGCCATGGGTGAAAACCTCCCAACCAGAATTAACGCCAGGGCGCGCCTTCGCATCAATAGCCACAACGATACACTGTGACCCAAAGAAACTACTCGCCTCTTTTACCAAACCAGGATTCAGTACTGCTGAGGTATTAATGCTCACCTTGTCTGCACCAGCTTTCAATAGCCTCTGTACGTCAGCGGTTGCCCTAACACCTCCACCAACAGTTAGCGGTATAAAGACTTGCTCCGCTACGTCCTCGATGACTTTTAATATCAGCCCTCGCTCATCACTGCTTGCCGTGATATCAAGAAAGCAAAGCTCGTCTGCGCCTTGCTCATCATATCGTTGAGCAACTTCTACAGGGTCGCCCGCATCCCTGAGACTTACAAAATTGACCCCCTTAACAACGCGTCCATTATTGACGTCCAGGCAAGGGATGATTCTTTTCGTCAATGCCACTCGCCTGACCCCTCGCTTTGGCTAACCATGCTTTGCGATTTGATTCGCTTCTTTAAAATCAAAGGCAGATTCATATATCGCACGCCCAGTAATTGCTCCCGTAACACCGTCCGCCTCCAGCTCTCTCAGCCTACGAATATCATCGATGGAGTTGATGCCCCCGCTAGCAATAACAGGGATATCCAGAGAAGACGCTAATTCTTTCGTGGATTGTATATTCGCGCCAGTCATCATCCCGTCTCGACCAATGTCCGTATAAATAACTGCTTCGACCCCGTAACTCTGAAATTTCTTCGCCATATCAGTAACATCGTGCTCGGTCACTTTCGCCCAGCCATCGACGGCCACCTTTCCATCCTTACCATCAAGCCCTACGATAATATGACTTGGAAATGCTAGACAAGCCTCCTGCAAAAACCCTGGTTTGCGAATCGCAGCGGTTCCAATAACAACGAACGATACTCCTCGAGTCAAATAACGCTCTATCGTTTCAAGATCTCGTATGCCGCCCCCAACCTGAACAGGAACAGCGCCTCCGATAGCATCCACGATTTCACTTATTGCTCGCTCATTCTCCGGCTTCCCCTCAAACGCTCCGTTTAAGTCCACAAGATGAAGTCGTTGAGCACCTAATTGTTGCCAATGCTTGGCCATAGCTAAGGGGTCCTCAGAGAAAACCGTAGCATCCTCCATCAAACCCTGCCGAAGACGAACGCAATGTCCGTCCTTAAGATCAATCGCTGGAATCAAAATCATAGAATTTAATTAAATTTTAAAGCGTCCAAAACTACACAATGAAATGAATAATGCTAGCAAGTCCATTGGCCATCCCAATTCAAAAAATTAGACAACAACTTTAGACCTGCGTGTTGACTTTTCTCTGGATGAAACTGAACAGCAACCAAATTTCCAAAGGCTACCGCACTTGTGAAGCTATTACAGTAAGTCGTCTCCCCAATGACCGTCTCCGACACTACCGGCTCAACAAAATAACTATGCACAAAGTAAAAATATTCTTGATTATCTATTCCTTCAAAAATCGGATGTGCTCGACAAATGTCGACCTTATTCCAACCCATATGAGGAACTTTGAATTTGACGCCCGTGGCATCGAGATTTTCTGGGGAAAACTTGCGAGCCTGCCCCAACATTAAACCAAGACCGGGAACGTCACCCTCTTCACTACGCTCAAAAAGAAGCTGCAACCCTATACAAATACCTAAAAATGGTTTTGTCGCCGCAGCCAATCGTATGGGATCAATTAACCTCCTGGACTCCAGCTCTTTCATGCAATCTGGCATTGCCCCTTGACCCGGGAACACGATTTTGTCCGCAATTGCAATGTCGGCTGGATCACCTGAAATCTTAATGACATCAGATGTTCCTAGATGCGCTAGGGCCTTCTCTACTGATCGCAGATTGCCCATTCCATAATCGACTACTACAACCAAAGCCATATTAAACCGTCAACTGACTAGAGTTGCCCCTTAGTTGAAGGAAGAGCACCACCGCTACGCACGTCAACGGCCACGGCCATACGAAGTGCACGACCAAAGGCCTTAAACACTGTTTCAGCTTGGTGGTGCGCGTTTATCCCCTTCAAATTATCAATATGAAGAGTAATCCCCGCTTGATTCACAAAGCCCTGAAAAAACTCTCGGATCACATCAACGTCAAAGTCACCGATACGGCCTCGAACATACTTGACTGAGTACTCTAAACCTGGCCTTCCCGATAAATCAACCACTACACGTGACAGAGCTTCATCCAGGGGAACATAGGAATAACCGTACCTAAAGATTCCCTTTTTATCAGGAAGCGCTTTAGCAAAAGCTTGGCCCAGAGTAATACCGATATCCTCCACCGTGTGATGGATATCAATATGAAGGTCTCCCTCAGCCTTTATGGAGAGATCAAATAACCCATGACGCGCAACTTGGTCAAGCATGTGGTCAAAAAATCCAATCCCCGTGCTGATATCAGATTTTCCAACACCATCCAAGTTAACCTCCACCCCTATTTGGGTTTCGAACGTATTTCTTTCGACTTTAGCAATTCTATCCATGAGAGTCTTCAAGCTTAAAAATGATAGATATAAACGGTGCTATTTTATACGAATAACGTCATCCTATTAATGCGCGAGGATTAATTGCAAACGCTTAAGCATCTCTCCGACTATCTCCTCTGTTCCAACGGTGATGCGAAGAAATTCCTCAACACGCGTTGGTCTAGTGAAGTGCCGCACGAGAATATCGGCTTGTCGAAGCTCTTGGTGGAGCGATCGAGCTGAAAGCCGCTCATGGCGCACAAACACAAAATTAGTCGCCGAAGGCAAAACCAAAAAACCCAAGGCCGACAAACCGGACGAGAGCTTTTCACGACTTCGCATAATGTCGAGCCGCACTTTATTTAAGTAATCACGATCTTCAATCGCAGCAATGGCTCCGGCTGAAGCAAGCCGATCAACAGGGTAAGAGTTAAAACTATCCTTAACTCGATGCAAAGCCTCTATTAAATCGGCATGGCCTAAGGCGTACCCAACGCGCAGTCCTGCTAGCCCATAAGATTTCGAAAGAGATCGGGTCACCAGGAGGTTCGGGAACTCTTGGATAAGTACTACTGCAGATTCCGCGCCAAAATCGACATAAGCCTCGTCAATGACCACTGTACTGTCAGATTGGCTTTCCAGTAATCTGCGAATTGAAGGAAGTCCAAGATCAATTCCAGTGGGCGCATTTGGATTGGGCAGAATAACGCCACCATTCCCTTTTGAGTAATCTTCTATTTCGATGAGGAAATCAGCGTTTAGCGGAATTTCCTCATAAGATAAATCAAACAACCGACAATAACTTGGGTAAAAACTGTACGTAATATCTGGGAACAAAACTGGCTGGTCGGACTTAAAAAGCGCGCGAAAAACATGCGCCAGCACTTCGTCTGACCCGTTACCTACAAAAACATTATCGACGCTTAAGTCCTCCAAAGAGGCAACCGCCGCACGAAGATCCAAGCAACGCGGGTCTGGGTACAACCGCAGATCATCACCCACACACCTTGAAATCGCATCGATCGCTTTTTTACTGGGTCCGTAGGGACTTTCGTTCGTATTGAGTTTAATGACCGTTTTTGAATCGGTCTGTTCTCCAGGGACGTAGGGGCTCAGCCGGCTAACAACATCACTCCAGAAACGACTCATGATTGAAATCTCTTTTCAGCCGATCGGGCGTGAGCTTCTAGCCCTTCCTCGCGTGCTAGTTTCGCTGCAATACGACCTAAATCTCGCGCTCCTGATTCGCTAACCTCAATCAAACTTGTACGCTTCTGAAAATCATAAACACCTAACGGCGATGAAAAACGAGCAGTTCCCGAAGTCGGTAACACGTGATTAGGGCCGGCACAGTAATCACCAAGGGCTTCGGATGTATACCTACCCATAAATATCGCGCCCGCGTTATCTATCTGATCTAGAAGCAACCCAGGCTCCTCAACAGAGAGCTCCAGATGCTCTGGAGCAATGCTATTCGCGATTTTGCACGCCTCATCAAGATCTTTAACAAGAATCAATGCGCCACGATCCTCTAACGATTTTTTGATCACTGACTTTCGCGGCATCTCGGGTAGTAATGCCAAAGCCCTTTCTTGCACTCGAAACAAAAATGACTCATCGTTCGTGATCAATATTGATTGAGACAATTCATCATGCTCGGCCTGAGAAAAAAGATCCATAACTATCCAGTCAGGGTCAGTCTTCCCATCACAAATTATCAAAATCTCCGAAGGGCCCGCGATCATGTCAATACCAACGGTCCCAAACACCTTTTTCTTTGCTAATGCTACGTATGCGTTACCTGGGCCAACGATCTTGTCTACTTTATTAATCGTCTGAGTCCCGTAAGCAAGTGCGCCGATCGCTTGCGCACCACCGATCTTATATACCCGATCTACTCCAGCAATATGCGCCGCCGCCAACACAACAGGATTAACCACGCCGTTTGGCGTTGGCGCAACCATCACAATTTCTTTAACGCCAGCAACTCGAGCTGGGATTGCATTCATCAATACAGAGGAAGGATAGGCCGCTTTGCCTCCCGGAACATAGAGACCGACCCGAGCTAGAGGAACAATCTTTTGACCCAGAAGATTCCCTGACTCGTCTCGATAAGACCACGAGTTCTGGATCTGTCGCTGGTGGTAACTCTCGATTCGACGCGCAGCAGCCATCAAGGCGTCTGTAACTTCACTATCGACAGCACTCAGAGCGGACGCCAAAACCTCTGCGCCAACCGTCAAATCCTCGATAAAAGCCGCTTGAGTCCGATCAAACTTATTGGTCAGCGCAATGAGCGCAGCGTCCCCGTGCCTACGGACCTGCTGAAGTATATCATCCACGACAATCTCAATGGCCGAGACAGAATTCTCATCAAAAGCCAATGTCTCCCTCAATTGTTGATCGAAATCCGCGTCCGCGTATTTAATAACCTTAATCATTGGCACTCTTCATTTGGTTAACCGTCAGCCCGAATGCATCTATGATCGGCTGCACCATCGCATGCTTTAGCTTTAATGATGCAGCACTCACAATTAATCGCGAGCTGATCTGACGCACCTCCTCCACAGCCACAAGTTTATTTGCTTGCAGTGTTTTACCACTCGATACAAGATCAACAATCACATCAGCCAAACCGACTAAAGGTGCGAGCTCCATTGAGCCATAAAGTTTAATTAAATCAATATGGACTCCCTTCTGAGCGAAATGATTCCGTGCGGCTTTAACATATTTGGTGGCCACTCTAAGACGCGCTCCAGAACGAATGACATTGTTGTAATCCATCCCCTCCGGTAAGGCCACCATCAATTTGCATTGAGCAATTCCCAGATCTAATGGCTCAAACAAGCCTTCTCCATCGTGCTCAAGTAAGACATCCTTACCCGCAACCCCTAGATCAGCAGCTCCTCTTTGAACATACGTAGGCACGTCACTTGCACGCACAATGATAATGCGCAACCTAGGGTCAGAAGTCCCAATGATCAGTTTTCTCGATTTTTCGGGGTCATCAATCAGATTTATCCCCATGCCCTTTAAAAAAGGCAATGTATCTTCAAGGATGCGCCCTTTAGATAGAGCCATCGTGACGAATTCACCAGATTTAACCAATGCTATAACCTCAATAATTTATGAAAAATAACCAATAACCAACACTCAAACTAATTGGCAACGCGCTTAATTCTTGCCCCTAAACGCCCAAATTTTTCTTCAATCCGCTCATAACCCCGGTCCAAATGATAAATACGACCTACAACGGTCTCACCAGAAGCGATTAAACCAGCAATGATCAATCCAGCAGACGCACGAAGGTCTGTGGCCATTACCTCAGCTCCAGTAAGTGAAGAAACTCCCTGAATAACCGCCATATTACCTTGGATTTCAATCTTCGCGCCTAAACGCTCGAGCTCTTGTACATGCATGAATCTGTTCTCGAAAATAGTTTCAGAGATAGTACTTGTACCATCGGCAATGGTGTCAAGCGCCATAAACTGGGCCTGCATATCCGTCGGAAATCCAGGATAAGGTGCCGTCTCTATGTCTATTGGATTCAACCGGCGCGATACAATTAAAAGTAAATTGTCACCCTCATGATTGATGACAGCGCCAGCTCCAGTAAGCTTTGACGTGATAGAACTTATTATGTTCGTATCCACGCCTTTGAGTAACAATTCCCCTCCAGTCGCCGCCACTGCGGTCATATAGGTGCCAGCCTCGATCCTATCAAACATAACAGCGTGGTCAAATCCATTGAGCGACTCAACGCCTTCAATCCTAATCGTCTCGGTACCTGCACCCGTAATCTTGGCCCCCATAGCCAATAGGCACTTAGCAAGGTCCACAACCTCGGGCTCCATCGCCGCATTTCTCAAAATAGTGACGCCATCAGCCAATGTTGCAGCTAACATAAGGTTTTCTGTACCCGTAACCGTTACAAGATCAAAAACAATCTCCGCGCCTACTAGTCGTTCAGCACTAACAGAAAGATACCCTTGGTCAATTTCCACACGAGCGCCCATAGCCTCGAGCCCCTTAATGTGCTGATCTACTGGACGCTGCCCTATCGCACACCCCCCCGGTAGGGACACTTGCGCTTTACCGAATCGAGCTACCAGCGGCCCTAAAACCAATACCGAAGCACGCATGGTCCGCACTAATTCATAAGGTGCTTGCAGCCGAGTCACATCTCTCGCCGACAACACCACCCCCATCTTCTCATCCAGCTCAACATCAACGCCAATATGCCCTAGAAGGGTCAGCATCGTTGTGACGTCTTGAAGATGGGGCAAATTACGAATTCTGACGCTTTCGGCAGTCAAAAGACTCGCACAGAGTATCGGAAGCGCAGCATTCTTCGCACCCGAAACCTGAACTTCGCCAAAAAGCTCTACTCCGCCTTGGATTACAAGCTTTTCCACACTAACCTTCTTGAACTTCCCATTCAGTCGGACTAAATGTCTTCATGGACAGTGCGTGGATCTCGCTTTTCATACGATCACCCAAAGCCGCATATACGATCTGGTGACGTTGCAGTCGGCTCTTGCCATCAAAAGCGGCGCTCACAATGACTGCCTCAAAATGTTGGCCATCACCGATCACCGTAATGTGAGTACAGGCTAACGAATCCTGGATATACGTTTTAACATCATCTGGAGTAACCATAAATTTATCCTGCTTAACCTCGGAGCTTATAACCACTCCGAATTAGTGACAAACATCCCAATGATAAGAACAAACTCACCAGTGAGACAACGCAAATGCTGATTTCAATCGGCACATCAGACCTGCCAAAGAATCCAGCACGAAATCCATCAATCAAGTAAAAAAATGGGTTGGCATGGGAGATCATCTGCCAAAGCGGCGGCAGACTGTCTACCGAATAAAAAACTCCAGATAAAAACGTCATGGGCAAAATAACGAAGTTCTGGAAGGCTGCCACTTGGTCAAACTTATCCGCCCAAATTCCCGCAATGAGGCCGAGCGAGCCCAGTATAACGCTCCCGCAGGTGCCAAAAAACAAGATATAAAAAATATTACTGATGGGAACACTCACAAAAAACATAGATGCAATGATCACACCTGACGCTACGAGCAATCCTCTAAGGCAAGCTGCAGAGATATACGCGGCAAAAAGCGCGTGGTGAGATATCGGGGTAAGAAGAATAAAAACGATATTGCCCATCATTTTTGATTGAGCCAAACTAGAAGACGTATTCGCAAAAGAGTTTTGCAACAAACTCATCATGGCGAGTCCTGGCACTAGAAACGTCAGATAATCGATTTCTATATCAGGATAAACGTTGATTCTGTTTTTGAGGGCATGAGAGAAAATCAGCAGATAAAGGAGAGACGTAAGAACCGGTGCGCCTACAGTTTGGACGGCAACTTTCCAAAACCTTAAAACTTCCTTCAAAAAAAGAGTACTAAAACCTGACATCTTATTCTGACCGCTCCGGGCTAGCTCTCATGATCGACAGAAAGACATCCTCAAGATCTTCATTCTCCGTCTCCAGCGTATCGATCTCATACTCCAACTCGCGTACGAGCCGAAGGACACCCTCAATCTCCGAGGGAGATGGGACTTTAGCGAGGTATTCCCCTGACTCAAGAAACACCGTATCAGGCAGAAGAGTTTCCAAAGGAGATGAATTTGCTTTCGCCGGTTGTTTGACGCGAAAACGAATCACACACTCCTTATCTCTTTGCAGTAAACGATCCGTAGACTCGATCATCACGAGCTCACCATTTTTAAGCATTCCGATACGGCTACAGAGACTCTCAGCCTCCTCTAGGTAGTGCGTCGTGAGCACTATCGTGTGGCCCTCATCATTTAACTTTTGAATGAACGACCAAAGATTCTTTCTTAAATCTACGTCGACCCCAGCGGTCGGCTCATCTAATATGATTACAGGGGGCCGATGCACTAATGCCTGAGCAACCAAAACTCTCCGCTTCATCCCTCCTGACAGCGATCGCATATTGGCATTCGCTTTGTCTGTCAGATTTAAGCCGAACAATATTTCGTCTATCCAAGCATCATTATTTTTAATCCCGAAGTATCCCGATTGGAACGTCAGTGTTTCTCTAACAGAAAAGAAGGGATCAAATACCAATTCTTGAGGAACAACTCCTAGAGCACGCCGAGCAGATTGATAGTCTCCCGACACGTCATAGCCCATGACTTTTATTGATCCGTGGTCAACACGGCAAAGCCCTGCCACGGAATTAATCAACGTTGTCTTCCCGGCTCCGTTTGGCCCAAGAAGCCCAAAAAACTCACCTTGAGGAACCGAGAAACTAACATTCCTCACCGCTTTAACAGCACCGAATGATTTCGAAACTGCATCAATCTCAAGAGCGGGACGCACCGTATCATCCATAACAAATGTATTTCAGCTTATCTTTAAAAGGTCAGTAACGCCGTACAAACTAACGAGCCCACTCAACGTATTGGGCAACGACTTAAATACCACCTTATTGCCAGAAGCCCTTACGCACTCCAACATAAAAGCAATTGCAGAAGAATCTATTTCCTGCACATTCGCAAAGTCAATCGCGAGACGCCCTTCCCTCAACGCAGCTTTAGCTTCCTCAAGCCGCTCTACATAATTCACCACGGTTAACTCACCTCCCAGACTTAATGAACCAGCATCTGCCGCAATCATCAATGCTGCGCTCCGCTGTCATTACTGGAACCGTGGGCATTTTTCTGCTTGAGCGTCTCAATTAATCCATCGATTCCAGACGATTGGATCTCTCTTTGAAAAAGACTGCGGTTGTTAACAATCAAGCTGGCGCCATCGATTTGCAAATCGAACACTTTCCATTTGCCATCAATTAACTCCATATCGTAATTCAAGGCGATCGGCTGAGCCACCGCTGTAGGCAATTTAATCGATGACTCAACAAGCGCCCATTTTGGATTGTCTGACGGGCGAAGGGGCAAAACTTCAATTTTTATGCCCTTGAAGCGGGTGAACGCTGCAGCGTACGATCTCACTAACAATGTTCGAAACTCCTGAACTATTAGCGCTCGCTGAGCAGGCGTGGCATCACGCCATGGTCTGCCGACGGCCAACCTTGCCATTCGCGGAAAATCAAAATGGGGGGCTACTTGGACCTCAACGAACTCAATTGTTTTTGCCATGTCCCCAGCAGAGACATCAGCATCAGTCTCAACCAGATGCATGATTTTACCGACAACATCTCTGACAAGCTCGTCAGGTTTGACGTCTAAACCAAAAACATTTGAAGCGCTAAGCGCGAACAAAAAACAAACACTAACTAATGAATTAGCAACCCTCATAGAAAACCTCTTCCTCTTTGAAAAATTGGACCATGCGACTAATCAGTATCTTTTTCAGACATCTTTCCATACAAAAACTGACCAATCACCTTCTCCAACACAATAGCAGACTGCGTGATACGAACGCGGTCCCCATCCTCTAAATTTTCAAGGGCGCCGCCTGGATCAATCCCCACAAACTGGTCACCTAAAAGTCCAGAGGTAAGAATCGAGACTGAACTATCGGCGGGAAACTGGAATTGCTTATCTAAATTAAGCCTAACCACGGCCCTAAGACTTTGGTTACTAAAAGTTACACTCTCAACTCGTCCGACAATAACGCCAGCGCTTTTGACAGGAGCCTTTGGTTTCAGTCCTCCAATGTTGTCAAATTCTGCAGACACCTTATAACCTTCCGATTTGATGATGGAATCCACATTCCCAGCTTTGAGCGCCAAAAATAGTAGCGCTCCAATTCCGAATGCCACAAACACTCCAACCCATAGATCGACATTTGATCTTTCCATTTAATGCGCTCCCGTAAACATAAATGCGGTCAAGACAAAATCCAACGCTAACACAGCCAGCGCAGACGTCACCACCGTTCTTGTTACTGCTCTAGAAACACCTTCAGCAGTTGGCACTGAGGCATATCCCTCATAGACTGCTATGGCACTCACAGCAGCCCCAAAAACAACACTCTTAATGACTCCATTCAAAATATCGTGATGAAAATCCACACTCGACTGCATTTGGGACCAAAAAGCACCTGAATCGACCCCAATCACTACCACAGTAATTAGGTAGCCTCCAATAATACCCATCGCAGAAAAAATGGCCGCCAGCAAGGGCATCGAAATAAATCCACCCCAGAACATAGGCGCTACAACTCGCGCATGAGGATCGACCGCCATCATCTCCATTGCAGAAAGTTGCTCCGTTGTTTTCATAATGCCAATCTTAGCGGTTATCGCGGATCCAGCACGACTCGCAAACAACAATGCGGCGACCACAGGTCCTAGTTCGCGCACTAATGAAAGCGCCACCAGCGTCCCCACAGCACCCGTTGACCCATATCTTTTGAGCGTCTCATACCCCTGCAACCCCAGCACCAAGCCAACAAACAGCCCAGAGACGATAATGATCACCAAGGATAAAACACCTGCAAAGTGTATCTCCGCGACGAGCAGCCTAGGACGACGTAGAACGATTGATGAGCGCGAGACAACTCGCGCCATAAAAACGCTAGCTTCCCCAAGCCTCCATATCGAATTAATGGTTGCCCTGCCCAGCCTAGACAGTATTTGGCGAAAAAACGTCATAAATCAGTTCTCCCCATCCCAACCTCCAAATCCTCCTGATAAGGTTTCGAAGGAACGTGGAACGGCACGGGACCATCAACCTCACCATTGACGAATTGGCGCACCAAAGGGTCTTTTGACTCAAGTAAGTCACTAGGCGTACCTCTAGCCGTTACAGCTCCGCGCGACAGCAACACCACTTCATCGGCCACCTTAAAGGATGCCTTGATATCATGCGTCACAAAAATCGAAGTAATACCCAAGGCATCGTTGAGCGTCCTGATCAAGTTCCCCGTGATAGCGGTAGATATCGGATCCAGTCCAGTAAAAGGCTCATCATAAAGCATCAAACTTGGGTCCAAAGCAATCGCTCGCGCCAAGGCGACCCGTCTCGCCATCCCTCCCGAGAGTTGAGCTGGCATCAAACTAGATGCACCTCTTAGGCCCACTGCGTGCAGCTTCATCAATACTAAATCTCTAATTGCCACCTCAGGCAAAGAGGTTTGCTCTCTTAATGGGAAAGCTACATTGTCAAAGACATTGAGATCAGTAAACAGCGCTCCAAACTGGAAAAGCATGCCAACTCTCTTGCGATACGCAAAAAGCTCATGGTGCTTCATTTGGTTTACGACGCTCGCTTCGCACTTGACACTTCCTTGCTGCGGACGCACTTGTCCGCCAATCAGCTTAAGTATGGTCGTCTTACCCGATCCGCTACCGCCCATGATGGCCGTAACCTTTCCCGCCGCAAAACCGACGTCTAAATTCCGAAAAATTTTAGATTGGCCGTATGCGAAGTTGACCGCCGACAATTGTATTAAATCTGTTGTTTTACTCATTTATAAGAACTTAAATTCCAGCAGACCATTCTATCCATAATTACCGAATTTTGTCGATTTATGCGATATAACCATGCCAACAGCTGGTCAACGCGACCCGAACCATTTTAAGAGATCTTTGATAACACTCAATCAAAAAAAATCGCATACGCGCTAAACCAACAACAAAGCGAGCAACGGGTGCAAGCGTTACGATATACTTCACGAATGACTGATAAAATCCCAGCACATTCCGACCCAGTGATTGCATACGCGCAGCAAGTGCTCAAGATAGAAGCCAATGCGCTATTAGAAATCTCCGGAAATTTAGATGACACATTTGTAAGGGCCTGCGACTTAATGCTTGCATGCAAAGGGCGTATTGTAGTTAGCGGTATTGGGAAATCTGGACACATCGCTCGTAAAATCTCCTCCACCCTATCGAGCACCGGCTCACCCTCTTTTTTTGTGCATCCTGCAGAAGCGAGTCACGGGGACTTGGGCATGGTGACCAGCGAGGATGTGGTTATTGCCATCTCTTATTCAGGGGAAAGTACGGAACTCAATCTCATCATCCCAACACTGAAACGAGAGCGCACCAAATTAATAGCAATTACTGGCAATAAGAATTCAACGTTGTCCCGTCTTGCGGACATCACCCTTGAGTGTCGTGTATCTCATGAAGCCTGCCCGCTCGGACTCGCGCCAACATCCAGCACAACAGCGACACTAGCGCTAGGAGACGCGCTGGCTATTGCGCTACTCCGCGCCAAAGGGTTCACAGAACAAGACTTTGCCAAATCTCACCCAGGCGGATCGCTTGGAAGAAAACTATTAACACGAGTCAGTGACATCATGCGACGCGATGATGAATTTCCCCAAGTGACTCCGGATACAAGCCTTCAAAATGTCATCATGGAAATAACCTCTAAGAAACTGGGGATGACGGCCGTTATGGAAAACGAGAAGCTCGTCGGCATCATTACTGATGGGGATCTTAGAAGAGCTTTCCAAAGGAAGAACTCACTGGAAAATTTGCTTGCCCGAGAAATGATGACGCCGCAACCCAAAACCATCAACGAGAATGCCCTGGCTGCAGAAGCCCTGCAAATCATGGAAGAACATAGCGTAAACCAACTAATGGCCATAGATCAGTCAGGAACTCCGATTGGGGTCATAGGAATGCATGATCTACTTAGAGCAAAGATCTTATGAAAAAAGAGCTTTCCGAAAAAGCAAAAGTCATTGAAGCTGTTCTGTTTGACGTTGATGGCGTCATGACGGATGGGAAAATTTACTGTTCCGAAAACGGAGAAACCCTCAAAGCCTTTAATGCTGCTGACGGCCTTGGAATCAAGCTATTGCAGGACTTTAAAATCATTACAGGCGTCATCAGCGGCAGGGATTCGACGGCGCTTCGATATCGATTAAACGAATTAAATATTCAACATCTTTATTTGGGTGTCGAAGAAAAGCTTAATGCGTTCGAAAAATTCTTGGAGCAAACCGGGCTTAAACCAGATGTTGTGGCTTTTATTGGCGACGATCTACCTGACCTGCCCATCTTGAACCGTTGCGGTTTATCAATCGGCCCCTCAAACAGCTCCAGCGAGGTCCTGTCCCGGGTAGACTACGTGACAGCGCATCCCGGCGGAGAGGGTTCGATTCGCGAAGTCGTTGAAATCATTCTTAAAGCCAAAGGGTTGTGGAACAGCTACATTAAGGATCTTTGTTGATGCCAAAACTGTCTGCGAGATTACTCTTTCTGGCCTTGCTGTCGACACTTGCCTCGGCATCTTGGTGGACGCAGTATGCTGCCCTATTTTCATCTGAGGTAACACTCGACCCAAAAGGAGCGCCAAAATTTTTCCTCCACGAAGTCATATCCACCCGTTTTAGTCCGAGCGGGACGGTTAAATCGACCCTCGAATTTGACTCCATCGTCTACTCAGAATCGGAGAATGAATCTCAACTTGTTCGACCAAAGCTGGTATTCCATAATAAGCCTGCATCTGAATTTACGGTGACAGCAGACGCTGGCATCACCAAAAACAATGAAACAATCGACTTGATAGGAAATGTCACACTCAAAATTGTAGGCGAAGAGCCATCAGCACCTACCAATATCGCCACCAACTTCGCAACCGTCGAAATTCCCAGCCAGATTGCCAGAACAGGCCACAAAACGACAATCACCCGTCAGTCGTTGATCGGCTTTTCTCACGGATTCATATACTATGCCAAAGATGGACTTCTTGATCTTTTATCGAAAGTAACAATGACTTACGATGATTAAAAATAATTTAAAACTCACATCAAAAGAATCAACCTCATGGAAAATTCTTTTACTACTCCCTCTAATATTCAATCCGGATCAGGCTTTGGCTGAAAAAGCTGACAGAGAACAACCCATAAACATCGAAGCAGATAGCGCACTTATGGATGATAAAACGAGTACGTCCGTATTTGAAGGGAACGTTGTGCTCACGCAAGGAACGCTGCTAATCAAAGCGGATACGCTCACCGTCTTACAAGAGAACGATGAGTTTAAGCAAGGCATCGCCACCGGGGATCTCGCCTACTTCAGACAAAAACGTGAAGGCTATGACGACTATATAGAGGGTGAGGCAAAGCGAATTGAGTTCGATGCAATTACAGATCAATTGAGGATGACCGACACTGCCAAACTTTGGCGTGAGGGAGATCAAGTACAAGGCAGATTTATCCATTACGATGCCGCCACTGAAAAATTCACGGTCAGAAGCGACGGGGGAAATGCCGAGTCTGGGGATGCTTCCAATGGAAGAGTGAAGGCGATAATCCAACCAAAACAACGCGTAGAACCTTGAGCCAAGTAACGCAACACAACTGGACTTGGGCCACCTTAAGCCTCTGCGAATTGAAGTCGATATGCTTAAAGCTTTAAAACTAAACAAAAAATATCGTACTAAAACTGTAGTCCATGATGTCTCTCTTGAGGTTGAACGTGGGGAGGTGATCGGTCTACTTGGACCCAATGGCGCCGGGAAAACGACAACGTTCTACATGATTGTCGGCATTACACCATGCACCAACGGACATCTAACCCTAGATGGAACAGACATCACCCATTTACCCATTCATCGACGCGCGCAGTTAGGCATTAGTTATTTGCCACAAGAAATGTCCATCTTCAGAAAGCTGAATGCAGAAGAAAATATTCGAGCCATTCTGGAATTGCAAGAACGCATTAACATTACCGAACGTCTGGAACAGTTGCTCGAAGATTTAAGCATCACGCACTTAAGAAAAAGCTCAGCAGGATCACTCTCTGGGGGTGAGCGGAGACGAGTAGAAATCGCACGCGCACTCGCGAACGACCCCAGCTATATACTTCTAGATGAACCTTTTGCTGGTGTCGACCCTCTTGCCGTTTTAGATATCAAGGAAATTATTCGATACCTAGTGAAACAAAAAATTGGGGTCATCATTACGGATCATAACGTTCGAGAAACATTAGATATTTGTGATCGCGCCTACATCGTCAATGAAGGGGGCGTTCTAGCAAGCGGATCCCCTGAAGCGATTATTAACAATCCGTCCGTCCGCAAGGTCTATTTGGGTGATCAATTCAAATTATGACAAAAAACTTTCACAATATTAAAAACACTCTCGATAAGAGTTTTCTTATCTGGTTGTTAAGCTAGTTAACGTCACCATGAGGCAGCAATTAGTCACAAGACAAACTCAAAATTTATCCCTAACGCCGGAACTGAGGCAATCCCTGAGATTCTTGGGGTTAGCAACCAATGAGCTTGTTGAAGAACTTAAGGACATAGCGCTGGAAAACCCACTACTTGACCTGGAGGAAGGGGCCAATTCGGACGCAGAAGAAGCGGAAGCCGTCAAGATTAACGAATCGACCGACCCTAACGAACTGACCCTCCACGAGATGGCCTCAGGAACAGACTACGCAACCCATACCATGTCGTCGTCAGGAGAAAATGATTTCACTTATGATGGCTCAAACTCTAACGAGATGGCGACGTACGTTGACTTTAGACAACATTTAAAAGAACAACTCATCTCAAATAACACCTCTGATGAGGACAAGGAACTAACTACCTACCTTATTGACAATCTCAACGAAGATGGCTTTCTGGAAGAAACATTTGAAGAGTTAAAACACAACCTCCCGGAAGGAAAAAAATGGGGGGATATAGACTTTGAGAGATGCCGCAACCTTCTGCAGAATCTCGAACCCGTCGGTGTCGGCTCTAAAGATCTTATTGAACACTTACAATTGCAGGTGAGAAAAACAACAGCTAGCAATCACGTTAAAGCACTTTCAAAAACTTTATTGGACCAGCACCTAACGCTCCTTGCGAGTTATAACTATAAAAAACTTGCCCATATCATGGGCTGTGAAATTATTGATGTTGAAGAGGCGGCAAAACTCATCTCAAACTTGAGCCCAAAACCACTTAGCGCAGACTGGGAGGATCATGCGAGATACGTAAAGCCAGATCTAATCGCCGAGAAATATAACAAAAATTGGATGATACGCTTAAATGACGCATGGATTCCTAGAGTTGGCATCAATCAAGAGTACGCAGATCTTATTCAACATGGGAAAGAGGATGCATCAAGCCCCCTCAAAGATTATTTGAAACAAGCAAGGTATATACAACGCAGCATCAATCAAAGACATGAAACATTATTACGGGTCTCTGAGGAAATCTTTAAAGTACAAATAGATTTCTTAGAAAATGGGCCAAAGGGCCTTCTCCCATTAACCTTACAAACAATATCTGAAGCGCTTGATCTGCACGAATCTACGATTTCTAGAGCGACCTCAGGTAAATACATCAGCACACCTCGAGGGACATTCGAACTAAAATACTTTTTCAGTACTGGAATCGGGGATATGGGTGAGACATCTTCCACACATGTTAAAGATATCATTAAGAGAATGATTGGGTCCGAAGACTCAAAAGATCCGCTTTCTGATAGTCAAATTCAAAAAGCTCTTTACGCGTCGGGGATTGAAATTGCCAGACGCACAGTAGCTAAATACCGAGAAAATCAAAATATATTACCGTCACAAATGCGAAAAAGAGCCTAATTCTAAAATGTCATCCAATATCAGTCTAATCAAACTGTTCGAGGAAGTGGAAGTCCTGCTAGACATAACCATATCCAGCAAAAAGCGGTTATTTGAAGAAGTGGGACTCTGTATCGAAGAAAAATACGGGATCCCACGATCTGAAACCTTTAAGGCCCTATTCGCGCGGGAGAAGCTTGGGTCTACGAATATCGGTCATGGAATAGCATTGCCGCATGGAAGACTACTTAATCTAAAACGATTTGTAGGCATTTTTGCCAGACTTGAAAACCCGATTCAATTTGAATCTGGAGATAACAAACCAGTCCAGATGGTTTTCGCCTTATTAACTCCAGAGGTCAAACAACAAAATCAACATCTAGCCTACCTTGCCCATTTAGCAGAAGTGTTCAGCGAGAAATCCACGCGAGAACAACTACTCGGAGCATCCGATAAAGGGGCGATCATCCAAATTTTGGAAAAGTAAATGTCAACGATCTCGGTAAATAAATTATTTGACGACAACCAAGAAGCCTTGAGTCTCAAATGGGAAATGGGACATGGCGCTGATACGCGTGCTCTGGATTCAAATGTCGTCAATGAGTCCTCTAACGGATTAATCGGGCACCTCAACCTCATACACCCTAATTGGATTCAAATTTTCAGCCGAACAGAGGCCACTTACTTTAGAGATACCGCCTTACAATCTCAAATTCAATCCCTCGAAAAGATAGCGGCCAATACTGCCTGCTTTATTATCTCCGATGGTGAATCGTGCCCTCAATCAATCGTAGATGTTGCCAAAATACATAATATTCCAGTCCTTTGCTCTACCCTCCCAAGTCTTCAGATTATCTGGGTGATCAGAACATACCTGGGGAGAGCCCTAGCAGATTACATCACACACCATGGCGTTCTATTAGATGTTCTGGGCGTTGGCGTGATGATCACAGGTGAAAGTGGCGTTGGAAAAAGTGAGCTGGCGTTAGAACTGATATCCAGAGGGTCTGGCCTCGTCGCCGATGATATTGTGGAGCTGTTCCACATTGCCCCCAAGACGCTTGAGGGTAGAAGCCCCGACCTCCTAAAAGACTTCCTAGAGGTGCGTGGGTTAGGCTTACTTAACATTAGAACCATTTTTGGAGAGACGGCAGTAAGGCGACGGAAAAATCTCAACTTAATCGTTGAGTTGATGAAGCCCAGCCAAACACAAATCGCTCAAACAGAGCGTTTACCCCTACACGCATCCTCGCAAAGTATCTTAGATGTGGATGTACGGAAAGTGCAATTACCTGTTGCGGCAGGACGAAATCTCGCGGTACTAGTAGAGGCCGCTGTGCGCAATTTCGTGTTGCAACTCAGAGGCATAGACAGTACCCAAGAATTTATGGCGCGCCAAAGCAAAAGCATTGCCGAACAATAGAGTCCATGAATGTGTTAACGCAATGAAAATTTTTATCTTTACAGGCCTATCTGGATCGGGCAAAAGTGTTGCACTCAGAACGCTCGAAGACCTTGATTTTTACTGTATTGACAACTTGCCCATCCAAATCCTTGATGCTTGCATCAAAACACTGATAAATCAGGGATACTCTAATGTAGCCATCAGCCTCGATGTCAGAAACCCATCCTTTTTAGGCATGCTGCCGGAAGAGGTTATAAATTTGTCAAATCAAGGCCTAGAAGTAAAAATAATTTTTCTCGATGCCTCCAATGAATCTCTACTGCGACGCTATTCGGAGACCCGAAGACCTCATCCTTTATCCAATAAAAAAATGACCCTTTTTGAGAGTATCGAGGCCGAGCGAAAGCTGCTTGAATCGCTCAAAATCAACGCTGAGCACATCGACACCAGCAGATTAACTCCTCAGCAACTGAAGAATCATGTGAGAGGACTCGTCGAGAACAAACATTACCATCTACAACTAATCTTGCAGTCCTTCGGATTCAAGCATGGCATACCACTAGACACAGATTTCACTTTTGATGTTCGCTGCTTGCCAAACCCATTTTACGAAGATGAGTTAAAACAACTATCAGGCACCGATTCAAGAGTTGCTGAATATCTAAACGGAAGTGCCAACACACGAAAAATTATAGATGATATTCATCAGCTCATCAGTCGGTGGCTGCCCTTATTCATTGATGAAGGTCGCGTGACCCTAGCGGTTTCGGTCGGGTGTACTGGTGGGCAGCATCGATCGGTTTATGTAGCAGAGCAACTTAAAAATAAATTTAAACAGGACTACCGCACACTGATGCGTCACCGCGACTTGAGCTAGCGGAGCAACTTAAATATCTTCCTAACAGGCACTGAAATAGGTAGCTGACTTTGGTCATTAAGGTTAATCCATTTCAACCCAGAACGCTCTTCTTTTGAGCAATGTCGTGTAACATTCACTCGTATGGGGTGAACGACATAATCAATGTGCGTGAGTCGGTGACGAAAAGTATCGAGATGTACGATGGACTCCACCTCCAATTTAAACTCATCTGCGTATTGATCTAAAATATCTGTAGAAAAAATCTCAGAATCAACAAACCCCAAAAGTCCCGGCCATAATCGCCCACCTAAATTCTTAAGCATTAAAACCATTTCGCCGTGTACAAAAACGACCATATAAATCGATTTTTTAGCTATCTCTTTCTTTAAGTTGGGAACAGGGTATGTCCCAACAACATCCTCAATTTTAGCACGACATCTTTCTTGCAAAGGACAGGATACACAGGCGGGATTACGACGAACACATACAGTAGCCCCTAGATCCATTAAACCTTGAGTGTACGCATCAATATGCTTATTAGGCATCAGTTCCTCAGCAAGCACCCATAACTTCCGCATCGTTGAGCTCACGTTGGTCGGCCCATCAACGCGAAAGACCCTCGCTAGCACTCGTTTTACATTTCCATCGAGTATCGGGTATTTTTTTTTATAGGCTAACGCTAGAATTGCACCGGCGGTAGAACGACCAATGCCGGGAAGGCTTATTAAGACATCGTAGTCTGAGGGCACAACACCCCCATGAGCCTCGACTAGCAACCGGGCTGATTTGAGTAAATTTCTAGCCCTAGAGTAATAACCCAATCCACTCCAAAGGCTCAAGACCTCATCTTCGGTGCTCCGAGCGAGTGACACGACATCTGGGAACACAGTCATAAACTGTGAAAAATACTTAATCGCGGTGCCCACTTGAGTTTGTTGCAACATGATTTCGGACACCCATACCCCATATGGCGTTCGGTTCATCTGCCAAGGCAAATCATGTCGGCCATGCTTCAGCTGCCACTTAACTACATCATCTGAAAAATTAAGCACATCTACAATCCAAGTATGAAAAATTTACGCGCAGACAAGCTAAAAATCTCACGCTACAGGATTGGTCAAAATCTTTGACCAATCTCTTCTGCAAAGCTCGCTTACGACGTCTAAAGTTAACCCAATTTTAAATTAAATAAACGAACGTAACGAAACTAAGAATATCGATTGAGACTTTGCCAGTGATAGAATATTGGTCAGAAAACAATAAACCACTAAACGATTATGATTGCGGCACATATCAATGGAGACATCAAGCAAGTAGAGATTGGGACAACGATATTCAACCTCGTCACGGACCTAGATATTGCACACAAAAAAATTGCACTAGAGATCAACGGAGAAATAATTCCCCGCAGCCACTTTAAATCTCGAATATTACAAGATGGAGATCAAATAGAAATTGTTACCGCTGTGGGCGGCGGCTAAAGTAGCCGTTTAACAAACTTTTTACATCATATTGGGAACTCTTCAGAAAATGGATCTTTTAAAAATTGGTACGCGATCTTTTGAAAGCCGCTTGATCATCGGCACCGGAAAATATGGATCCTTCGAAGAAACAGGTCACGCCATTCAAGAAAGTGGCGCAGAAATTGTCACTGTTGCCATACGTCGAACAAATCTCGGACAGAATGCATCCGAAGCAAATCTACTCGACTTTATTGACCTTGATCACACAACACTGCTTCCAAACACCGCTGGCTGCTATACTTCAGATGAAGCTATACGCACACTCAGGCTCGCGCGCGAACTACTAGACGGACACGATCTAGTGAAATTAGAGGTATTAGGAGATCCGCAAACACTGTTCCCCAACGTCTCCGAAACACTGGTTGCCGCGGAGCAACTCGTTAAGGATGGCTTCCAAGTAATGGTGTATACATCAGATGATCCAATAGTTGCGAAGCAACTTGAGGATTTAGGTTGCGTCGCAATCATGCCGCTTGCTTCATTAATTGGATCTGGGATGGGGATTCTAAATCCTTGGAACCTCAGCATCATCATCGAAAACCTTAAGGTCCCGGTAATTGTAGACGCGGGGGTAGGAACGGCGTCAGACGCAGTAATTGCGATGGAGCTGGGATGTGATGCAGTACTTATGAATACTGCAATTGCAGCAGCGCAAGATCCCATCATGATGGCACGTGCGATGAAGAATGCGGTTCAGGCTGGCAGAGACGCCTTTCGTGCAGGCAGAATGCCAAAGAACCTCTACCACGCATCGCCAAGCTCACCCACATCAGGAATGATGCCCCCTAGCTCCAAGAAATAATACTAGCTCAGCTTAACTTTTTTAACAATTAAGAACACCACACATGGAAAAAAGAAAGGTCAGAAGTTACGTTCTGAGGGCTGGCCGAATGTCAGAAGGGCAAAAGAACGCAAGACAAAAATTAGGGGATAAATACCTTTTACCCTTCCAACTGAAATCTAAACTTGATTTCAACACTGTTTTTAAAAATAACAATCCCACCTATTTAGAGATTGGTTTCGGAATGGGGGATACGGCAGTAGAAGTCGCTCAATCCTACCCTGAACACAACTACATTGGGGTTGAGGTGCATCCGCCAGGCGTTGGCCGCGCACTTAAGTTAAGTGAGGATTCCGGGCTTTCGAATATCAGAGTCATCGAGCACGACGCAGTGGAAGTGACACAGCACATGCTCCCCCCAAAAAGTCTAAGTGGCATCCATATCTTCTTCCCTGACCCATGGCCCAAAAAAAGACATCATAAACGGCGCCTGATCAATGGAGAATTCGTTCATCGACTGACCCTGCTTCTAATGGACGCAGGTTATCTACACATCGCAACGGATTGGGAAGAGTATGCCGAAGAAATATTAGCGACATTGCGGGAAAATCATCATTTAGAAAATACAGCGGCGGATTTTTGCGAACGCCCCTCCTACCGACCGACTACCAAATTTGAACGGCGCGGACTTAAATTGGGACATCAAGTGTGGGATATTATCTTTCGAAAATGCTAAGGCTCACTGACTCACAAAAACTCTTGCAAAACCTCATTTAGAAAACGCATCCCCAATGGGGTCGTACGTATAAACCCATCGGATAGGTCCATAAGGCCACGACGCTCCAGCACCATAAGTTTAGAGTTAACCAAATCAATGGGTAGCGCTGTTCTTTTTTCAAATAAGCCTCTAGGTACACCAGCATTTAACCGTAAAGCATTCATAAAAAATTCAAATGGTAAAGATTCAGAAGCCACAATCTGATTGCTGTATACCCCAGACCCCAAACCAACAGCCTCCATATAACGCTTAGGTTGTTTATGTTTCACGATGCGCGTGACACTCTGGGACGTTGTTATTTTCGAATGAGCACCCGCACCAATGCCAAGGTAATCCCCAAACTCCCAATAATTCGTATTGTGTAAGCATTGTCTCCCCGGCTTCGCAAAAGCAGACACTTCATATTGTGCATATCCGTGTTCATGCACGACCGACTCAATCTCAAACTGCATTTCTGAGGCTAAATCATCATCAGGTAACTTCGGGGGATATCTAAAAAACCAAGTGTTTGGCTCAATAGTTAGCTGGTATATCGATATATGCTCAGGAGCAAACTCCAATACTCGTGAAAGATCAGTTTTTAGTTCTCCAAGTTGCTGCCCTGGCAAAGCAAACATTAAATCTATATTGATATTGTCAAAAATAGATTTTGCGTCGGAGATCGCCCCGATGGCTTCAGCACTGGAGTGCACTCGTCCTAACTTCTCGAGTAACTCATCATTAGTCGTTTGCACACCAATCGACAGCCTATTGACGCCGACTCTTCGATAACCCTCAAACTTAACTCTGTCCGAAGCGCCAGGGTTAGCCTCCAACGTAATTTCCGCATCAGCCCCAACCGAGCAATTTCCCTTCACATACTCAATAACCGTGCCAATTAAATCTGGGTCGAAAACGGATGGCGTACCTCCGCCAAAAAAGATTGTTTTAATCTCACGATCTTTAATCTGGTCGAGGTGCTGCTCTAAGTCCCTGATAAGGGTGTCGGTATAGCCCTTCGGGGAAACATCGCTTCTAAGAGGGTGGGAGTTGAAATCACAATATAGGCATTTTTTGACACACCAAGGGATGTGAACATACAACGACAGTGGTGGTAGACAGATCACACTCACTATCGTTATGAAATTCGTAGCATTTGAACAAGAAGCGGGGCGCAGATCAAAACAAAATAAGGGTGTGACATCAGTATGCCCCGGACTCTAACAAGAGCCTCATACTGCGTACTGCAGCACCTCTGTGGCTTATCTCATTTTTTTGGACCAAGGACATTTCCGCACCGGTTAATTGAAGGCTAAGGTCCAAAAAAAGCGGATCGTATCCAAATCCTCCCTGGCCACGTGGTTCATGAAGCACCTCCCCAAACCATCGTCCATCAGCAATCAAAGGAGCGGGGTCATTATAATGACGCACCAGCACAAGCGCGCAATAATAATGGGCGCGGCGATCAATGGCACTTCTCATTAATTCGATCAAATGATTATTATTTTGAACATCAATCGCATCCTCACCAGCAAAACGGGCCGACCTAACGCCGGGACGGCCATCAAGTGCAGATACACAAATCCCAGAATCATCTGCTAACGCAGGTAACCCCGAATTTTTCGACACATGCCGTGCCTTCGTCAGTGCATTTTCCAAAAAAGTATCATAAGGCTCCTCGGCCTCACTCAGACCAAGTTTTTGCTGACTCACAAACTCAATATCGAGACCATGAAACATCAAACTAATTTCACGAATCTTACCTTCGTTACCCGAGGCGATCGCGATCTTAGGTGGCAGCATCATGAGCACGTGCCAAAGTTTTTTTCTGCATCTCGATGAGCTCTAAAATACCCTTTTCCCCAAGGGAGAGCATGTCAGCTAACTGTGTTTTATTGAAAGCGACACCTTCAGCAGTCCCCTGTATTTCTATGATATCACCCGCCTCGTTCATCACGAGATTAAGGTCCGTGTCACAGCTGGAATCCTCTCCGTAATCAAGATCCAATAAAGCTGCGCCGGATACGATACCTACCGATATTGCAGCAACATGATGTTTGATAGGTGACTTCTGTAGCGCACCTTTTTGTAACAAATGATTTACCGCCTCACATAAAGCAACGAATCCCCCCGTAACACTCGCGGTTCGAGTACCTCCATCTGCTTCAATGACATCGCAGTCGATCTTAATTGTTCGCTCACCGAGCTCAGAGAGCGAAATCGACGCTCTCAAGCTCCTGCCGATCAATCGTTGGATCTCTTGAGTTCTTCCCGACTGCTTACCTTTTGACGCTTCTCGATCCATTCTTGTGTTAGTGGATCGTGGCAGCATTCCATACTCAGCAGTAACCCAACCTTGACCGGTCCCTCTGAGAAAAGGCGGCACCCTATCCTCAACAGAAGCGGTGCAGATCACTCGAGTTCTTCCAAACTCAACCAGCACAGAACCCTCAGCTTGCCCAATAAACCCTCTCGTGAAACAAACCTTCCTTAGACTATCAGCATCCCGGCCATTTCTGTCCATTACTTATCCCTTCATAAAAAAATCTAAAAAAGCCATCATCATTCTTTGTTACAGGTGCATCAGGCCCGTGATATCGTATCAACAATTATTAATTACTAATGAAATAGGAAACAATTCATGACCACCAGTATGACTGGATTCGCAACTGCTTCATGCACAACCGAATTCGCTACCATCGTAACGGATATCAAATGCGTCAATCACCGATATTTAGACCTCCAGTTTAAAATCCCTGAAGAATTACGGCAACACGAAGTTAAGTTTAGACGCACATTAGCCGATTTCCTAAAAAGAGGGAAAGTCGAATGCAAGATTTCCATCAATCAAAATCATGATTCAGCGCAAAAACAAGTATCCAACCAAGTTCTTCAAAACCTAAAAAAATTGGAACAAAATGTTGCGGCACAGTGTCCTGAAGCAGCAAGACTCTCCATCAATGATATTTTACGTTGGCCCGGGGCAATACAAGAGAACTCAATAGAATTAGAAACACTAGTCACGGCAGCTGAGGAAGCCCTCAGCGCCGCAATTAGCGAACTTAATATCGCTCGAAATGAAGAGGGTGAAAAACTAAAAAAAATCATTCAAGAAAAAACCAACCGCATCAATTTTCTCATTCAAGACGTTAAGCCACGCATACCCGAGATTGTTTCATCCTATGAAATCAAATTAAAAGATCGAATCAAACAACTTAATATCGAGGCTTCAGAAGATAGAATTGCACAGGAAGTTGTGATGTACTCAACAAAAGTAGACATCGAAGAAGAAATCCAAAGACTAGAGGCACACACGTCATCATTGCTCGATATTTTAGAATCCAAGGAGGCTCAAGGTAAAAAGCTTGACTTTCTCATGCAAGAATTAAATCGCGAAGCCAATACCCTTGGAGCCAAATCGACAAATATTGGTACAACCAATATCGCAATGGAACTTAAAGTGGCAATCGAGCAAATCCGGGAACAAGTCCAAAATATTGAATAAATCTATGGCTGATATTTTCATCATTTCTGCGCCCTCAGGTGCAGGCAAATCTTCGTTAATCGACGCCTTAATTGAAAAAGATATCAGGTTAAAAAAATCCGTTTCAGTTACGACTAGACCCCCTCGAGAGGGGGAACTACATGGCAAACACTATGTATTTACTGATGACGCAGACTTTCAGAAACGTTTAAACAATGGTGAATTCTTGGAGTATGCGCAGGTACACGGCAATTGGTATGGAACCAGCAAGGTCTTAGTCGAAAGTGAGATGAAGAACAATAATGACTTAATTCTAGAAATCGACTATCAAGGTGCTCAAGTGGTTAGAAGTCTCTATACCGCCAGCATCTCTATTTTTATCCTGCCGCCCAGTAAGGCTTTATTACGTTCACGCCTTGAGAAAAGAAACACTGACAACGCCACAACGATTGAGCAACGCCTCGGAGCTGCGAGCACTGAAATTGCCCATATTACCGAGTATCAATATGTTACTATTAATGATAACTTCGATGATGCCTTAGCTGACATACAAGCTATCGTCCGTTCGACCAGACTCTCAGCGCACAGCCATGAGGGCGAACGCATCGTAAAAGACTTTTTAAAGGATGACTGATTATGGCTCGCATTACGGTGGATGATTGTTTGGAATTCATTCCGAATCGCTTTGAATTAACACTAGCGGCGAGTTTACGCGCGCGGCAAATCTCCATTGGGAACACCGCGCTTGTAGAGGAAAACAATGACAAACCAACCGTTATTGCCCTCAGAGAAATCGCGAGTGGTCAGATAGGTATCGAGATACTAGATAAAAAATAGTCAGCCCACTAGGTATAGACTCATGCTGAGTCGATAACTACAAACGCAGAAACCGGATCATCCCGGTATTTGATGTCATGGAACATGACCTTCCTACAGTGTCAAACATTATCGAAGTAGACTTAGCCTCTCCACTATTCGCACAGGCGGCGAATTACCTCAGCCCGCATGAGCTTGAAATACTCAAGGAGGCCTATCAATACAGTCGGGAAGCACACCAAGGCCAATTTCGAAAAACAGGTGAACCTTACGTCTCACATCCCGTGGCGGTATCCCAAATTCTGACGACCTGGAATCTTGACTCCCCCGCACTCATCGCAGCACTACTGCATGACGTGGTTGAAGACACCCAAATTACAAAAGGGGAAATCAGTCAAAAATACGGCCAAGTCGTCGCGGACCTTGTCGATGGCGTATCTAAGCTCGACAAAATCAGTTTTGAATCTCAAAAGCATGAACAAGCTGAGAATTTCAGGAAAATGTTGCTCGCGATGGCCAAAGATGTTCGAGTAATGTTGATCAAACTGGCTGATCGGCTACACAACATGCGGACATTGACCGTGATGCAGCCCCAAAAGAGGATGCGTATCGCGAAAGAAACACTCGAGATTTATGCACCAATTGCCAATCGCTTGGGATTGAATGACGTGTATCGTGAGCTGCAAGAACTGTCACTATCACACCTATATCCAAATCGTTATAAGGTGCTGTCAAAAGCCGTAAAGCGGGCGCGAGGAAATCGTAAAGAGCTGATTAGAAAAACTCTCGAATCACTACAGGAATGCCTCAAAGATCACGAGCTCGAGACCGAAGTATCGGGACGCGAAAAAGCGATTCACAGCATTTATCGAAAAATGACCAAAAAAACCTTATCGTTTGCTGAGGTATTTGATATTTATGGTTTTCGGGTTGTCGTTAAGGATATTTCATCGTGCTACTTAGCGCTAGGGTTACTACACCAACGGTATAAGCCTGTTCCCGGAAAATTCAAAGACTTTATTGCCATCCCAAAGGCCAATGGCTACCAAAGCCTGCACAGCACCCTCCTAAGCCCTGTCGGCACTCCTATTGAAGTCCAAATTCGAACAAAAAAAATGGATCAAATTGCGGAATCTGGCGTTGCATCACACTGGCTATATAAAGAAACTGACGACGCTTCTCTGACAGACCTACAAACCCGCACACATCAATGGATGCAGAATTTACTGCAACTACAATCAGAACCAGGAAATGCGGCTGAATTTCTAGAGCACCTCAAATTAGACTTATTCCCTGATGAAGTGTTTGTTTTTACACCCAAAGGTAAAATCATCTCACTTCCCCGAGGTGCGACGACCATTGATTTCGCTTACGCTGTGCATACGGATGTTGGGAATTTCACCTTAGCCGCTAAGGTGAATCATGAGTCAGTGCCTTTAAATACCGAATTAAGAAGTGGCGATCGAGTAGAAGTCATCACCTCTAATCAGCGAACAGCAAACCCAAATTGGCTCAGATTTATCGTCACAAGCCGAGCGCGAGCACAAATACGTCATTCAGTAAAAAATCAGCACCATGAAGAGTCTGCAGTGCTCGGTGAACGTTTACTCAAACAGGCGGTGAATGATCTTAAAATTCAGCCCAATACGATTACTCTTGAGCATTGGAATCGCCTTGCCAAAGAATATGCCGGTAAAAATAAGAATGAAATACTGTCTGAGATCGGCTTAAGTAAACAGTTAGCAATCGTCGTGGTCCGCCACTTGTTAGCGCTGGACCACGACGAGGCAACTCAGACCAACGTAAAGAAGACCAGCTTAGTCATACACGGGACCGAAGGAATGGCTTTGCAGTTTGCGAAGTGTTGCCATCCGATCCCAGGGGACCCAATCATTGGTTACCTGAGAAAAGGGCACGGATTAATCATTCACACTCATGACTGCCCTATATCCAGAAGATCTTATAACGACCCACACAAATGGATTGATGTCGAATGGGCCCCAGACTCATCAAAATCTTTCTTGGTGAAGATTTGTGTTCTAGCTAAAAACGGGCGAGGTATTCTCGGAAAAATCGCTACAAAAATTTCGGCAGCAGACGCCAATATTGAAACAGGGAACTTCGAACACAATGACAGTACGAACTACGCTGAAATCAACCTCTCCCTTATGGTGACGAACCGTATTCACCTGGCTAGAGTAATTCGCAACATTAGGTCCCTGGATGAAGTCGCTAGAATTACCCGACTCAAGTCTTAATTACGCTGAAGAAAGAACCTACGCACAAACTCGAGCCCGGACCGCTTAATACTTAAGTGGTCCGGATGTCTAAGTCGCTTGCTATGGGCGCACCATATTGCAAGTGGTAGCTACCGCGGTATCTTTAGCAGCAACGACAAAATCTGTTTTAGGACCTACTCCAGTGCCCTCAACATCATATTTGACGCCATCCTCGCCCATCCTCTTGAACGTAGAAACATATAAAGGCTGCATCAATTGATGGTTGTCCTCTCTCATCCAAACTTCGCCAGTCAACGATTCATACCGACCAACTTCTAATTGTTTTGCAATACTTAGGGGATCTGTAGACCCTGCTGCGTTAATCGATTGAACCAAAAGGTCCATCGCATATTTAAGCGTCAAGAAAAACACATCATCTTTTAAGTCTGGATGTTTATTACGATACGACTCCACTATGGCATCCGACTTGTCATCACCCACGTTGACATGCCATTGCGTCACTTGCTTCACTCGATCTACACCTGCTTCGCCAATCGCCGTAGGGCCGCCAACTATTCCTGCGTAATAGGTATAAAAATCAACGTCTAACCCGGAATCGTTAGCCGCTTTAACCAATAACGCTAAATCAGCACCCCAATTTCCGGTAATCACTGAGTCTGCACCCGATGCGCGGATTTTAGCGATATATGGTGCAAAGTCTTTAACCTTTCCAAGTGGATGTAAATCATCGCCGACGATCTGCACGTCTGGACGTTTTTTGGGCAACATAGACTTAGCCGCGTTTGAAACTGCATGGCCAAATGAGTAGTCTTGGTTAATCAGATAAATCTTCTGAATGGATGTATCAGCCGCTATCATATCGCTAATTGCCTGCATTTTCATATCGGCATCGGCATCAAATCTAAAGTGCCAGAAATTACAACGCTCATTGGTTAACGCTGGGTCCACAGCAGCATAATTCAAATAAATCATGGCTGAATCTGGGTTGCGTTCATTATGTTTAGAGACAGCCTCCGTCAGTGCGCCAGCGACCGCAGACGAATTACCTTGAAAAATAAATTTAACCTTTTGATCGGCCAATTGCCTGAACGCAATTAAGGACTCCTGCGGATTCGCCTTCCCATCGATCGGAACGACTTCAAATTTAGAACCGTTGAGTACACCACCCTGCTCATTAATTTCATCCACAAACAGACGAAGCACTCTTAAACCATTTTCACCCACGTTGGCAAAAGGTCCCGAGAGGGGATCAACATAACCAATTTTGATCGTTTCCTGAGATTGGTTGCAACCTGACAACAACAGGCCAAGAACCGCTATAACACTAAAAAACACTCCCCTAATAACTCTCATGTCCCCTCCTTTAAACTTGCGTAGAAACAAATGCAACTTGCCCCAAGAATGTACAACGTGCGCGACCTCTGGTTTTAGATTTAATAATAAGACGCTGTTTCCATTATACGGCTCTATTAGTTAGCGTCCTAAACCCTGTCACACGGCATTGAACTTGGTCACCGGATTCAATAACCGTAGCCCCAGGCGTCCCCGTACTGATGACATCTCCAGGATACAAGGTGGATATATGCGAGAAATGTGATACCAAATAAAATGGATTAAACGCCATGTTAGAAACGGTGTTTTCCCGATGGAGAGAACCGTTTTTCCAGGTTGCCACAGTCAGCGACATTAAATCCGTAATCTCATCCGGCGTGACCAACTCAGGGCCAAAGGAGAAAAAAGAATCGAAGTTCTTTGACTTCGTCAAGAATCGAGGATTACGCAGCAAAATATCCTCTGCGGTCATATCAATCACTAAACAGTACCCGGCGATATAACCCACGGCCGCCTCTTCGCTCACAGAATGACATGCCCTGCCAATCACCACGGCAATTTCAGCCTCAGCCGTTACCCGATTAGACTCCTTGGGGAGCACAATCGAATCATCGTATCCGATAATGGTGTTGTCACCCTTCATAAATGAAGCAGGCTCTGTTGGATGCGGCGCACCCAAGTCCTCCGCATGATTCAGATAATTCAACCCGATACCTATAATCTTTCTAGGACGCCGGTACAGCGGAGCAATACGAACAGCACCAAGAGCAACTCGATCAGGCACTTGACAGGCCTGTTCATAAATCAATGGGCTCAGCCCCGCATCAATCAACTGGAATAAAGTTGTAGGCCAGTAGGCATCAAAAACCTGATTAATCGAAGTAACAGTAACCCATTGTTTATCAACCAAAATAGCGGCATGTTCTTGATCACTCCCATCTTTAAGCGTACAAAATCTCACCCTAGATCTCCTTCAAAATAGCACTGATGAATCGACTAACTTACGGCAAAATGATGTGCCGGACAAAAAAAAGCACTAAAGGTTAACTTTAGCGCTTCATTATCTTGTGTGGAATCAAAAACCTCACAAATCGAGGTCAATGGTAGGCGGTGCGGGGGTCGAACCCGCGACAAATGGATTAAAAGTCCACTGCTCTACCAGCTGAGCTAACCGCCCACAGAAAAGTCCAGCATTTTAGCGGCTTACTCCCCCATTGGTCAACCTAACCTGCACGACAGTTAGAGCTAAACCACTCTCTGTACTAGACGTATACAGTCGGATCATCAATCTCGGCCTCTAAAAATCCTTCCTTACGAATTCGGCAAGAGTCACAGATCCCGCAGGCAGCCCCAGAGGGGGATGCTTGATAACACGAAATTGTTTGACTGAAGTCAACGCCCAACTTGTATCCGACCTTAATAATGTCAGCTTTTTTTAAGTCAATTAACGGCGCGTGAATTCGAAACCCAGAGCCCTCAACGCCCGCTTTTGTAGCTAAATTCGCCACGCGCTCATAAGCGTCTATGTACTCAGGCCGACAATCAGGATAGCCTGAATAGTCAACTGCATTAGCCCCGATAAATACATCCTGAGCCCCAAGCACCTCTGCCCACCCTAATGCGATAGAGAGCATGATCGTATTGCGCGCAGGGACGTATGTGGAGGGGATTCCGGCTGACTTTTCAGTAGGGATCTGTTGACTGGTATCCGTCAAAGCAGAGCCGCCTAGAGCCGCCAGATCCACCTTGATAACTTTGTGCTCTGCCACGTTAAAATGACCGCACAAGCCTCTTGCAAAATTCAATTCTGATATGTGTCGTTGACCATAATCAATTGAGAGCGCGTGACATAAAAAATGCTTTGACTGCGCATAAGCAATGGTAGTGGCAGAATCTAAGCCGCCAGAGACTAAAATAACCGCTTTAGCTTGCTCAATACTCATGGAGCACAACGCCTTTTTAATTCTTTAAGCCTTGTTTGGGATGATGTTCGGTTATTGGCCACCTGATCATCAACGCAAATTTTTACCGCCTCAATTAAGTGATTTTCCGCAGCCCCACACTCACCACGCTCTAGATGAATCGTCCCCGCATCCAGTAGGGCTACACAGTGCTTATTGTGATTCTTAAGGCCCGGTAACAATTGAGTCAATACAGTTAACGCCTCTTGGCTTTGATAATCAGACTTGGTCAACCCCTTCGCAGCCCAGTACATCCCACTTTTTGCATATTGATTGTCAGGGAAAGCTCCTTTAAGGGCATAAAATAAGCCTGTGGCTTCTTTGTAACTGCCGCTATCAAATAACTTTTTCGCATATTCATAAAAAATTTTAGCGTCTTTCTTTTCGTCACTCAAAGAAGGCGCATTACTGTCGATAGAAGTTTTCAATGGTTTGATGTCTTCAGTCGCACGGAATGGTTGATCAATAGTTGCCGCTGATGGGGAAAGGCCTTCCACCAAGACTTCTAAATTTCGGCGAATGTCGCTATCAAGCAAATTAACTTTAGACGCAAGTTGATTTATGTCTCTCTTCAAAGCTTCAAATGCATCATTTAAAGTTGTCTGTGAGCTATCGCCAATTTGTATTTGCCCCTGGATTTTAGACACCTTAAGCGCCAACCCCTGAATCAAATGTTGAGCCCCCTCAAGGTCTGTCAATCTCTTGTTGACCTGGTCCAGATCGCCCCTCAGCGCTCTAAGTTCTTCGTCCATCCTTTGGCGTTGATAAAAGTCAGTTACGTCTGTCTCTCGCTCTGACTCAACGGCAGACTCACGACCTTCCTGCCCAAAAGCATACGGCACGCAGCAAGACAATAAAGCCACAATTGCCAAACTCCAAATTCGAACAGTATAAAAATTACTCAGGATTGCAGTCATCAGAAAAGAAGTGAAGTGCGGTTAGTAAACCGCCAGGCCTTTGCGTTAATCGAGATAAACAAGATCGCTTCGTCTATTTTTGGATCGACTCTCATCATCGATACCAAATACCAAGGGCCGTTCTGCACCATAACTGGCGACGTCAATTTGATCCGCTCGCGCACCCAAAAGTACGAAGGCTTGCTTCAATTGTTCAGCACGACTTTGTCCGAGAGCTAGATTATATTCTCGGCTACCCCGATCATCGCAGTTTCCTTCAATGCGGATCCTGACTGTGGGGTGCTTCTTAAGAAAACTTCCATGCGCTTCGATAACCGGTTGAAACTCTACCTTAATCACCGAACTATCAAAATCATAAAAAATACTTCTCTGCGAAAGCAATGAGTCATTTTGTGAGAGCACCCTCTTAACCTCAGCCTGACGCTGGAACTCATCTTGGGTTGCCGCATTTTGCTCATCAAGTTTTACCCGCTCATCTAGAAGCCTTTGCTCCTCGCGCTCAAACTCTCGTTTTAATTCGTCTTGTTGCGCACGCAGTTCCTCTTCTGAAGGTGCCACCACCCCATCAATCGATTCAGCAGTTTGCTCAAATGAACGCCTATTTGATTGGTCGAACAAATCCCTTTGCTCAATATCCGCATTCGTTTTTGTTTTACTCGAGCACCCGACCAATACGGCGACCAACCCAGCTACCAACAAGAATTTCATGGTCATAGAATATCCTGATTAATCTTTGATAAAAGGTCCCCAAGAAGGCTCACGAAGATCATCCCCCTTTGGCCCAACGTAACGGAGCTTAGCTCGTCCGTTTTTTGCGACGAATCGTAATATACCACGCCCATTTGCTTCAGAGGCGTAAACAATCACTTTCCCATTAGGGGCGATACTCGGCGACTGATCCCGAGAACCATCGGTCAAAATCTGCACCACACCCGATTTCATATCTTGCGTTCCAACATTAAATTTCCTTTCATCATAATGAATCAAGGCGATAAAACTATCATCAGGGCTAAAATGCGGGGAGGCATTGTATCGACCCGTGTAGGTTAGCCTTACCTCTGCCCCACCCTTCACCGGGACTTGATACACCTGCGGCCGACCTGTTCGATCTGACGTAAATATTAGCGTTTTACCATCGTGTGAAAAGTTTGGCTCTGTGTTGATAGATCGACTATTTGTGATTTGTACCCGACTTTGATCTCTAAGAGAGATCATAAAAATATCCGACTTCCCATCCTTTGAGATTGCAATTGCCAAAGATTGTCCGTCCGGAGACCATGCTGGCGCGGAATTTGACCCTGGGAATGGACCGATAACGATTGGCTTCCCAGTTGCTCGACCTTTTTTGTAATTAACCGGCGTAACGTAAACCGCAGCCTTTCTCTTAAGGAAAGAAACGAACGCTACCTTGCTGCCATCCGGTGACCACCGCGGTGAGAGAATTGGCTCTTTTGACACGAAAATTTCATTCGGATTATGCCCATCGGAATCTGCGATAACCAACGCCGATTGATCCTTTTTACTGACCACATAAACAATCTTTGTCCTAAAAACCCCTTTATCTCCCGTTAATTTTTCATAAATAAGATCCGCAAAGTGGTGGGCCATTTGGCGAAGTTGCTTTGGATCATCTTTGATTTGATAACCAACTGACATAGCCTGCCCTGGAATATCGTACAACCAGAAAGAAGCCTGAAAACGCCCATCATTCAGCTTGACAAAATTTCCGACCACCAGATTTTGAACGGCCCTTGAAGCCCAGTTCGTATATTCCTCATCATCACCTAATTTCGACACACTCCAACTCTTATCAAAACTTTGTATCGCAAAGATTCCTGTCTTAGCTAAATCCGACGAGATGATCTCAGAAATAAGTTTTGCTTGGCCCCCTTCTCCCAGAAAAGGAGGGATCGTTATCGGTATTTTCGCACCCACATCCGCAATGATCTCGATTTCCACCTGAGCTGATACAACGCCATGCGAAAGAACGATAGCAAAAAACATGATGCCAACAAAGCTCTTAGTCATGCGAAAAATAGATAACATCCGCCCCCTCCTAAAATTTAAACTTAATGCTCACTCCACGCCCAAATGTCTTTTGAAAGAATGATGAATCTTTCGGCACTGGTAATGGTGAAGCAATTCGAATGGCCTTTTCAACCGATTCATCATAGGCACGATTACCACTTTCCTCAACCAGAGTGACAACAAGAACCTTTCCAGTCTCACTTAAGACTAAGTCATAAACCACCTGCAAGCTAGCATTCGGCTGAAAAAGCCAACTGTCATTCACCTTCTTCGTGATTGCCTTAATATATTCATCCAGCTCGCCTTGCATTTCCGCTTGTGCCGCGTCCGCGCCGGCTTTTTGTTTATTCAACTCCTCAATCTGCCGCTGCTTTTGTAACTTATTATTTTGTTTTAATGTATCAAGAGTCTTTTGCACCTCTTGCTTTAATTTTTCCTGACGATTCTTTTCTGCTAACTCGCGCTCACGCTCTTTCTCTCTGCGCTGCTTATCTTCTTCCTGCTTAAGCCGCTTTTCTTCTAACTCGCGCTCACGCTCTTTATCTTTGCGCTGCTTATCTTCTTCCTGCTTAAGCCGCTTTTCTTCTAACTCGCGCTCACGCTCTTTCTCTCTGCGCTGCTTATCTTCTTCCTGCTTAAGCCGCTTTTCTTCTAACTCGCGCTCACGCTCTTTCTCTCTGCGCTGCTTATCTTCTTCCCGCTTAAGCCGCTTTTCTTCTAACTCGCGCTCACGCTCTTTCTCTCTGCGCTGCTTATCTTCTTCCCGCTTAAGCCGCTTTTCTTCTAACTCGCGCTCACGCTCACGCTCGCGCTTGCGGTCCCCTTCAGCCTTCTTGCGTTTTTCGACTCGCTTTTTTTCTAACGCGATATCCCGAGCAGACGGACCAAGTTCTGGCTCTGGTTTGGGCTTGGGCTTAGGCTGTGGTTTGGGCTCTGGCTTAGGCTCTGGTTTGGGCTTGGGCTTAGGCTCTGGTTTGGGCTTGGGCTTAGGCTCTGGTTTGGGCTCTGGCTTAGGCTGTGGTTTGGGCTCTGGCTTAGGCTCTGGTTTGGGCTTGGGCTTAGGCTCTGGTTTGGGCTCTGGCTTAGGCTGTGGTTTGGGCTCTGGCTTAGGCTCTGGTT
>Ga0075118_10000314_pt1 | contig 48193 bp, 56 predicted proteins | sample AntAceMetag02UKE_FD_69794 | JGI IMG/M metagenome (GOLD analysis project Ga0075118, IMG submission 69794) | Saline lake microbial communities from Ace Lake, Antarctica - Antarctic Ace Lake Metagenome 02UKE | ecosystem: Environmental > Aquatic > Non-marine Saline and Alkaline > Saline | place...
CGTGGAGAAATTGGTCGCGACCCACTGGGCCCAGCCTGCTTGGCTACCGGTGAGCTGCACGATCAAGGTAGGAATAAAGAGCATGGACGAGGCGAAGATGACGGGGATAACACCTGCCATGTTCACCTTCAACGGAATATAAGTACTGGTGCCGCCGTACATCTTGCGCCCCACCATGCGCTTGGCATATTGAACGGGTATTCGCCGCTGCCCCTGTTCCACAAAGACCACGAGGGAGAGCACTAGCAGCGCCACCGCGAGAGTGATGATGAACGTGAAGGTGCCACGGCTGCCGTAGACGCCAATGAACTGCGCGGGGATGGTGGCAATAATTGAGGTGAAGATCAGCAGCGACATGCCATTGCCCACGCCACGCTCGGTAATAAGCTCGCCAAGCCACATGATGACGGCGGTTCCACCGGTCATAACGATGATCATGACCAGAATCAAAAAGACGTTTTGATTAGGTATGAGCTCTTCGTTGCACCCGCTGAACAGCTGGCCCGGGGATCTGGCAAGAGACAAAATGGCGGTGGACTGGAGGACGGCCAAACCGATGGTCAGATAACGGGTGTACTGGGTGATCTTGGCCTGACCGGACTGGCCTTCTTTTTTCAGCAGCTCCAAGCGAGGGATAACTACGGTGAGCAGTTGGATAATGATGCTCGCCGTGATGTAGGGCATGATGCCCAGGGCGAACACAGACAGTTGCAGCAGCGCGCCACCGCTGAACAGATTGATAACCGCATAGACAGAGTTGTCCTGGACGGTATCGATACAGCGCTGGATAGCGGAGTAGTCAACACCGGGAGTGGGCACGAAGGAGCCGAGCCGGAAGATGGTGAGCATCCCCAGCGTAAACAGCAACTTCTTGCGCAGGTCCGGCGTGCGAAACGCTGCGACGAAAGCGCTGAGATGCACGCCTTACCTCCCATATCAGTGCTTGCGTATCGGTGCTGCAGGTCAATATGCCCACGAACGGGCCTGGTGAGGCAGCCTAACCTAGGCGAGGCCTGGATGGGTTAGGTGACCTATCGGTCCCAACCCACCCGTAGCCAACTACACCGCCGCTATCGTCCCGCCTGCAGCGGTAATTTTGCTCTCCGCAGACTTTGAGAATGCATCAACGGTCACATTTACCGACACGGTGATATCGCCATTTCCCAGCACCTTCACCGGCTGGCCTTTGCGCACGGCGCCCTTGGCTACCAGATCGGCGATGCTGATGGGACCACCCTCGGGGAACAACTTGGCCAGGCTGGCCACGTTGACCACCTGATAGACAACCTCGTTGGGGTTGGTGAATCCACGTAGTTTGGGTAGACGCATGTGCAGGGGCATCTGGCCGCCTTCAAATCCCGCCGGGATTTGATTGCGCGCCTTGGAGCCCTTTGTGCCACGGCCGGCCGTCTTGCCCTTGCTGCCTTCGCCACGGCCCTTGCGTGTCTTTGCTGTCTTGGCCCCGGGGGCCGGACGCAGATGGTGAACCTTAAGCGCCATGTCAGTCGACCTCCTCGACGGTGACCAGGTGGGACACCACATTGATCATGCCCCGGATCTCAGGGCGATCCTCCTGTACGACCGTGTCGCCAATACGCTTCAGACCGAGACTGCGCATGCTATTGCGCTGGCCAGCGGTGCCACCGATTGTCGATTTGGTCTGCATGACCTTCAATCTGGTTGCCATTACTGACCCGCCGCCTTGGCCCGAAGCATGGCTGCAGGAGCAACATCTTCAAGTGGCAGGCCACGACGTGCCGCTACCGCTTCGGGTGACTCGAGGCCGCGCAGGGCAGCCACGGTTGCGTGCACCACGTTAATGGCGTTATCTGAGCCGAGTGACTTACTCAGTACGTCATGGATGCCTGCGCATTCCAATACTGCGCGCACCGGGCCACCGGCAATAACGCCGGTGCCGGGAGCCGCTGGGCGAAGTAGCACTACGCCTGCTGCAGCCTCTCCGGTAATGGGATGAGGAATCGTGCCCTGGATGCGCGGAACCTTGAAGAAGTGTTTCTTGGCCTCCTCCACACCCTTGGCAATGGCGGCCGGTACTTCCTTGGCCTTGCCATAGCCCACGCCGACCTGACCGTCGCCATCGCCCACGACGACGAGGGCGGTGAAGCTGAAACGCCGACCACCCTTGACGACCTTGGACACACGGTTAATGGAAACAACGCGCTCGACAAACGAGCTCTTCTCTTCCCTACCGCCCCGTTCACGTCGATCTTTACGTTCTGAGCCACCGGCGCCGGTGCCCCGTCGCTGAGTTGCGTTCACTGGGTTTTCCCTACCTTCCGTGCGGCCATCAGAACTCCAGGCCTCCTTCGCGAGCACCATCTGCTAGGGCCGCGACGCGACCGTGATAAGTGTTTCCACCGCGGTCAAAAACCACGGTGTCAATGCCTGCCTTTTTGGCTCTTTCAGCCACCCGCTGGCCGACAGTGCGGGCCGCGGTGGTCTTGTCGCCTTCGGCGCTGCGCATGTCCGACTCCATCGTCGATGCAGACGCCAAGGTACGACCGGCGACATCATCAACAACCTGGACGAACATGTGGCGCGAAGACCGAGTCACGACCAAGCGCGGACGCGCTGGCGTGCCAGAGATCTTCTTGCGCACCCGCACGTGGCGGCGCGCTCGCGAAGTTGAGCGGGGATTGCCCGATCCAATTTTAGGAACGAAAGCAGACATCACTTACCTGCCTTTCCGGCCTTGCGACGAATAACTTCGCCCTCGTAGCGCACGCCCTTGCCCTTGTAAGGATCGGTCTTGCGCAGTTTGCGGATCTTCGCGGCGACCTCGCCGACGCGCTGCTTGTCGATGCCCTTGACCTTGAAGCGGGTCGGGGACTCCACCTCAAAGGTGATCCCGTCGCCACCCTTGACGACCACAGGGTGGCTGAACCCAAGAGCGAATTCCAGGTCAGTTCCCTTCAACGCAACGCGGTAGCCGGTGCCGACGATTTCCATCGTCTTCTCGTAGCCCTCGCTGACGCCGGTCACCATATTGGCCACTAGCGTGCGGGTGAGGCCGTGCAGAGCACGCGAATCGCGCTCGTCATCGGGGCGGGACACCACGAAGGTGCCATCCTCCGCCGCAGAAATCGTGATGGGCTCAGCGATCGTCATCTGTAGTGACCCCTTGGGCCCCTTGACGGTGACGTGCTGGTCCTGAATGCTCAAATCGACGCCCGAGGGCAGTGCAATAGGCATGCGTCCAATACGTGACATGGCCGGCTCCCCTACCAGACGTAGGCGAGAACTTCCCCGCCTACACCCTGCTTCTGGGCCTGCCGGTCAGTCAAAAGACCGGAGGACGTGGACAAAATGGCAACTCCCAGACCGCCGAGAACCCGCGGAAGGGCGGTGGACTTGGCGTACACACGTAGACCAGGCTTGGAAACCCGACGCAGGCCAGCGATTGAACGCTCGCGGCTCGGGCCAAATTTCAATTCCAGCACCAGGTTCTTGCCCACCTCAGCCGGCTCATCGTGGTATCCGGCGATGTAACCCTCACGGGTCAAGATCACCGCAATACCGGCCTTCAACTTGGAATAGGGCATCGACACCGTGTCGTGGTACGCGGAGTTGGCATTGCGCAAGCGCGCCAACATATCCGCGATCGGATCGGTCATGGTCATGGCCATCTGGCCTTTCTCGCTGTGGTTTCCACCACCGATGGTGCTGGTGTTTAACGTGGACCTACCGCGTCGTTAGTTACTGATGTTGCGGGCATCGTGCAGGTCTTGCAGGTGTAAGCGTGTTTTGCGGACTACCAACTGCTCTTCGTGATACCGGGTAGTTCGCCAGCGTGGGCCATCTCGCGGAAGCAGATGCGGCACAGACCGAACTTGCGATACACCGCATGTGGACGACCGCACCGGTTGCACCGGGTATAGCCGCGAACAGCAAACTTCGGTTTACGAGCAGCCTTAATTACCAGAGCTTTCTTCGCCATGTTTAGGCCTCCTTAAAAGGGAAGCCAAGCAACTTCAGCAAAGCGCGCCCCTCATCGTTGTTGTCGGCTGTGGTGACCACGGTGATGTCCATACCACGAACTCGGTCGATCTTGTCCTGATCGATCTCATGGAACATGGACTGCTCATTAAGGCCAAAGGTGTAGTTGCCGTGTCCATCAAACTGCTTGGGCGAGAGTCCACGGAAGTCACGAATACGCGGCAGGGCAACGGAGAGAAGTCGGTCGAGGAACTCCCACATGCGTTCTCCGCGAAGGGTGACATGCGTACCGATCGGCATGCCCTCGCGCAATTTAAACTGAGCGATCGACTTGCGGGCGCGGGTCACTACCGGCTTCTGGCCGGTGATCTCGGTGAGGTCGCGAATTGCACCCTCGATCAACTTCGAATCACGTGCAGCTTCACCGACACCCATGTTGACCACGATTTTGGTGACCGTGGGCACCTGCATGATGTTGGAGTAGTTGAATTGCTCCCGTAGCGCGGGGACAATTTCTTCGCGGTAGCGGTTGCGCAATCGAGGCGCGACATATTCCTGTGCACTTGCAGTCATGTCAGATGTCCTTACCGCTGCGCTTGGAAATTCGCACGCTGCGTGTTGATTCGTAGGTTGAACCATCCGGGCGACGCTTCTCGGCCTTTTCCTGGCGGTAGCCCACGCGGGTGGGCCGACCGTCTTCGGGGTCGACAATCATCACGTTGGATGCGTGAATCGGTGCCTCGGTGGTGATGATGCCGCCGGTCTTGGCGCCGCGATTGCTTTGACCCACACGGGTGTGCTGCTTCACGCGGTTGACGCCCTCCACAATCACCCGGCCGGTGTCGGGATAAACGTCGATCACCTTGCCGGTGACACCACGATCCTTACCGGTGATGATCTGCACAAGATCGCCCTTTTTTACGAAAAGTGTTGCCATGTCAGAGCACCTCCGGTGCCAACGAGATGATCTTCATGAACCGCTTATCGCGCAGCTCACGGCCGACGGGCCCAAAAATGCGGGTACCGCGGGGTTCGCCATCCGCCTTCAAAATGACAGCGGCGTTTTCGTCGAAACGAATATAGGAACCATCGGGGCGACGGCGCTCCTTGCGGGTGCGAACGATGACAGCCTTGACGACCTCACCCTTCTTTACGCCACCGCCGGGAATTGCATCCTTCACGGTGGCCACGATCACGTCGCCCACACCGGCGTATCGGCGACCCGAGCCACCGAGAACACGGATGCAAAGAAGTTCCTTTGCCCCTGTGTTGTCAGCGACACGAACTCGCGACTCTTGCTGAATCACCTGATTCTCCGCTCCTGGACGATTCCTACTTGGCCTTCTCGAGAACTTCCGCCACACGCCAGCGCTTAGTTGCTGACAGTGGTCGAGTTTCCATGAGCAGGACGCGATCTCCGATTCCGCACTCGTTAGCCTCGTCATGGGCCTTGAGCTTGGACGTGCGACGCACAACCTTGCCGTACAGCGGGTGCTTGAAGCGGTCTTCAACGGCAACGACGACGGTTTTATCCATCTTGTCGCTCACCACGTAGCCTTCCCGCTCCTTGCGCATGCTACGCCCAGTGGTGTCGTTCACTACCTCGCTCATGCGGCTCCGCCAACCTGTTCGATGGGTGTTATCCCTAGTTCACGTTCGCGCATCACGGTGTAGATCCGCGCAATGTCTTTACGCACCGCACGAAGACGGCCGTGGTTTTCCAACTGCCCAGTTGCGCCCTGAAAGCGCAAATTGAACAGTTCTTCCTTGGACTCACGAAGCCGCGTCACCAAATCTTCATCGGTGAGGCTCCGGAATTCCTGTGATGACGTACCGGCAGCCATCAGTCCTCCAACGTATCGTCGCGTCGCACAATGCGGCATTTCATGGGCAGCTTGTGCATCGCGCGGGTGAGAGCGTCAATCGCGACGCGCTCATTCGGGTAATCGAGTTCGAACATGACACGGCCGGGCTTCACATTGGCCACCCACCATTCGGGTGAGCCTTTGCCAGAACCCATGCGTGTCTCAGCAGGCTTCTTGGTCAGCGGACGGTCCGGGTAAATGGTGATCCAGACCTTGCCACCACGGCGAATGTGGCGCGTGATGGCAATACGAGCTGATTCAATCTGACGATTGGTGACATAGGCGGGCTCGACGGCTTGTAAACCGTAGGTCCCGAAAGTGACCTCGGTGCCGCCCTTGGCCGCGCCCGTGCGCTTGGGATGATGCTGTTTGCGGTGCTTTACCCGCCGTGGAATAAGCATGGGTTAGGACTCGCTTCCCGTCGTCGGCGCCTCGTCAGTGGTCGCCGGTGTGGTGGCTGCGACTGCCTCAGTGACGACTGCCTCAGTGACGACTACCTCAGAGACCACTGCTTCCGGTGCTACTGCTTCTGGTGCTACTGCTTCTGGTGCCACCACTTCTGGTGCCACTGCGGCGGGGGCCGGCGTCTCCCGCGCATCACCATCGTCGCGACGATCACCCCGACGTGGACGCTCTGGGCGGGCTCGCTGGCCAAGTCGAGCAGCGGCCGCGGCCGACTCACGCTCAGCGCGGGTGGCCGGTGCGTCGCCCTTGTAAATCCACACCTTCACACCGATGCGACCAAAGGTGGTTCTGGCCTCGTAGAAGCCATAGTCGATATCGGCTCGCAGCGTGTGCAGGGGAACGCGTCCTTCACGGTAGAACTCAGTGCGGCTCATTTCAGCCCCACCCAGACGCCCGGAAACCTGGACTCGAATTCCTTTTGCACCCGCCTTCATGGTCGACTGCATTGACTTGCGCATAGCGCGGCGGAAAGACACGCGAGAGGAAAGCTGTTCAGCGACACCCTGGGCGACCAACTGGGCGTCAATCTCGGGATTCTTCACCTCGAGGATGTTCAGCTGTACCTGCTTGCCGGTGAGCTTTTCCAACTCGCCACGAATGCGGTCAGCTTCAGCGCCGCGACGACCGATGACAATGCCAGGGCGTGCGGTGTGAATATCCACCCGAACACGCTCACGAGTGCGTTCGATCTCAACCTTGGAGATGCCGGCTCGCTCCATACCTGCGGTCAGCAAGCGGCGAATCGCGACGTCTTCCTTGACGTAATCGCTGTACTGCTGGCCAGCCTTGGTGCTGTCGGCGAACCAGCGTGAGGCGAAGTCGGTCGTGATGCCGAGTCGGAACCCGTTCGGATTGATTTTCTGGCCCATGGTCAGCCCTTCTTCCGCGTAGCGTTGGCCAACTCTTCAGCCGGCTGCACAACCACGGTGATGTGGCTGGTGCGCTTATTGATTCGGTAGGCGCGGCCCTGGGCCCGCGGCTGGAATCGCTTCATGGTGGGTCCCTCATCAACGAAGGCGCGGGTGATGACCAACGACCTCGGGTCAAGATTGAGGTTGTTCGTCGCATTGGCGATAGCACTGTCAAGCACCTTGCCCACGGGCTCACTTGCCGCCTGCGGAGCGAACCGCAAAATGGCTTGAGCTTCGGCCGCCGGTAGCCCTCGAATGAGGTCAATGACCCGGCGCGCCTTCATGGGCGTGACACGGACGAACCGCGCCTGAGCCCTGGCTTCCATCGCTATCCCCTTGCTTCTCGTCGTCTTACCTAGTGTGAAAAAAACATGTGAATTACCTGTGCAGCGTCAACGGCCAACTAACGGCCGGATCCGGTGAAGATCAGCGGCGCTTGGCCTTGCGGTCATCCTTGATATGACCTTTGAACGTGCGGGTGGGAGCGAACTCCCCGAGCTTGTGTCCGACCATGTTCTCGGTGATGAACACCGGCACGTGCTTGCGACCGTCGTGCACCGCAATCGTGTGCCCGAGCATGTCGGGAATGATCATGGACCGGCGTGACCAGGTCTTAATGACCTGGTGACTCTTGGCCTCATTTTGGGCTTCCACCTTTTTGATCAGGTGGTCGTCCACAAAGGGACCCTTTTTCAAACTTCTGGGCACGTGTCGACTCCTCTAGCGCTTCTTGCCGGTCTTACGACGACGGACAATGACCTTGTCGCTGGCTTTATTTGCCCGGCGAGTACGACCCTCGGGCTTGCCGGCTGGGTTGACGGGGTGACGACCACCGGAGGTCTTACCTTCACCACCACCGTGGGGGTGATCGACCGGGTTCATCGCTACACCGCGAACGGTGGGGCGACGACCCTTCCAACGCATGCGACCGGCCTTACCCCAGTTGATGTTGCTCTGCTCGGCGTTACCCACCTCGCCAATGGTGGCGCGGGCACGCAGATCAACATTGCGGATTTCACCCGAGGGCATCCGCAACTGAGCGAAGGGGCCATCCTTGGCGACGAGTTGAACACTCGCTCCAGCGGAGCGGGCGATCTTGGCGCCGCCACCGGGACGAAGTTCAATGGCGTGAATGACCGTACCCACCGGAATATTGCGCAGTGGCAGGTTATTGCCCGGCTTAATATCGGCGCTGGGTCCTGTTTCGATCCGGTCACCCTGCTTCAGCAGGCGAGGCGCGATGATGTAGCGCTTCTCCCCATCAGCAAAGTGCAGCAGCGCAATGCGCGCGGTTCGGTTGGGGTCATATTCGATGTGCGCGACCTTGGCCGGCACGCCGTCCTTGTCCGCACGCCGAAAATCAATAATGCGGTAGGCCCGCTTGTGACCACCACCCTGGTGCCGCGTGGTGATGCGGCCAGAGTTGTTGCGCCCACCTTTTTTCGGCAGTGGACGAACCAGGGACTTCTCTGGCTCACTACGCGTGATTTCCACGAAATCAGCAACGCTGGAACCACGCCGCCCCGGCGTCGTTGGCTTGTACTTGCGAATACCCATGGTGTTGGTCCTTAGCCCTAGCTAACCGGTCCGCCGAAGATGTCGATGCGATCACCCTGAGCCACCGAAACGATGGCGCGCTTGGTGGCCACACGACGTCCGTAACCCTGGCGGGTACGGATGCGCTTGCCTTCGCGGTTGGCCGTATTGACCGAGATCACCTTGACCCCGAACACCTGCTCTACCGCGATCTTGATTTCGGTCTTATTCGCATGCGGTGCTACCAAGAACGTGTACTTGTTCTCGTCGAGAAGGCCGTAGCTCTTCTCAGAAATCACCGGTGCTAACAGCACGTCGCGCGGGTCAGCGATTCTCATGCGGACACCTCCGTTGTGATAGCCGCATCCGACTCAGTCGCGCTTGCTTTGGCGCCGCGACCGCGAACAGGTCCGGCGATGAATTCAGCGAACGCCGTCTGTGTGAAAACGATGTCGTCGTTGACCAGCACGTCATAGGTATTCAACTGGTCCGGGGTAAGTACGTGCACGTCGGCCAGATTGCGCAAACTCATCCAGGTTGCGCGCTCCTCCCGGGACAGCACCACCAATGCATTTTTGGCATCAACGATGTTGCGCAATGCTGCCTGCGCCAACTTGGTTGACGGTGACGCGCTGTCCAGGAGTGACGTGATCACGTGTACGCGACCATCGCGTGCCCGATCAGACAGTGCTCCGCGAAGTGCGGCCACCTTCATCTTCTTGGGCGTGCGCTGCGCGTAGGAACGCGGGGTCGGGCCGTGCACGACGCCACCGCCCACAAAGTGAGGTGCCCTAATTGAGCCCTGCCGCGCGCGGCCGGTGCCCTTTTGCTTATATGGCTTACGGCCACCGCCGCGGACCTCGCCGCGTGACTTCGTGTCATGCGTACCCTGTCGGGCGGCAGCTAGTTGAGCTACCACCACCTGGTGAATCAAGGGCACGTTCACCTGGACGTCGAAGATCTCCAAGGGCAGATCTACCGAACCAGACTTCTCACCCGTTGCTGTCACAACATCAATGGTGTGTGTGGCAGTGGTCATGCTGACACCTCCTGAGCGGCACCCTTAACAGCACCGCGAATCATCAGCAGACCACCCTTGGGTCCGGGCACGGCGCCCTTGACCAGCAGCAGTCCGCGCTCTGCATCCACAGCATGAACCACCAGACCCTGCGTGGTCACGCGCTCATTACCCATGCGCCCAGCCATGCGTAGGCCCTTAAATACGCGGCCCGGCGTACTAGCGCCACCGATGGAGCCTGGCTTGCGGTGGTTGCGGTGCGCACCGTGGGATGCACCGACCCCGGAGAAACCATGGCGCTTCATCACACCGGCGAAACCTTTACCCTTGGAGGTTCCGGTGACGTCAATAACGTCTCCTGCGGCGAAGGTGTCAGCACCAATTTCTTGGCCCACGGTGTACTCGCTGGCGTCCTCGGTGCGCAATTCGGCAACGTGGCGACGAGGTGTGACCCCGGCCTTGCCGAAGTGGCCCGCGTCAGGCTTGTTCACCTTACGGGGATCAATGGCACCAAAGCCCAATTGAATGGCGGAGTAGCCATCGGCATCGGGGGTGCGGACCTGCGTCACGACGCAGGGCCCTGCCTTGATCACTGTCACCGGGACCACGCGGTTGTTGTCGTCCCATACCTGAGTCATACCGAGCTTCTCGCCCAGTACACCCTTCACTGTCCTACCCATGATCGGTCGCGTCCTTCTCGATGCCGTCAGAGCTTGATCTCGATATCCACACCGGCAGGCAGGTCGAGCCGCATCAGCGAGTCAACCGTCTTGGGTGTGGGATCAAGAATGTCTATGAGCCGCTTGTGCGTGCGCATTTCGAAATGCTCGCGGCTGTCCTTGTACTTGTGCGGCGACCGAATAACGCAGTACACGTTCTTCTCCGTCGGCAGCGGAACCGGGCCAGCGACCTTAGCGCCAGTGCGAATCACCGTGTCAACAATTTTACGAGCTGACGTATCAATGATCTCGTGGTCGTAGGCCTTGAGCCGGATACGGATCTTCTGTCCTGCCATGTGGGTGTCGCCTGTCTGTTGTGTTGGAACCTATTCGAATGTGCGCGCTGTTCTTGGTGACGCTAGGTGGGTGCTGTGGTGCACCCACCTAGCGCTGTGAACCTAGTGACCCCTACGTGAGGATCTTGGTGACGCGCCCCGCGCCCACGGTACGACCACCCTCGCGAATAGCGAAGCGAAGGCCGTCCTCCATGGCGATGGGCTGAATCAGCTCTACCCGCATCTCGGTGTTGTCACCGGGCATGACCATCTCTTTGCCGTCCGGGAGGTAAACCACGCCGGTGACATCGGTGGTGCGGAAGTAGAACTGCGGGCGGTAGTTGTCGAAGAACGGTGTGTGACGGCCACCCTCGTCCTTGCTCAAGATGTACACCTGTGCTTCGAACTCGGTGTGGGGGTTGATCGAGCCAGGCTTGCAACACACCTGGCCGCGCTCGACATCATCGCGCTTGGTGCCACGAAGGAGGAGACCAACGTTCTCGCCGGCCTGGCCCTCATCGAGCAACTTGCGGAACATCTCAACACCGGTGACGGTTGTGGTTGTTGAGGTGGGGCGAATGCCCACGATCTCAATTTCCTCGTTGACCTTCACAATGCCGCGCTCAATACGACCGGTGACGACAGTGCCGCGACCGGTGATGGTGAACACGTCCTCAACGGGCATGAGGAAGGGAAGGTCGATGTCGCGATCGGGAGTGACGATGTAGGAGTCCACAGCGTTCATGAGCTCCATGATTGATTCACCCCACTTCTCGTCGCCGTTCAGTGCCGGGAAAGCCGCAACGCGAACCACGGGGACGTCGTCGCCGGGGAACTCGTACTGGCTCAGCAGATCGCGAACCTCCATCTCGACCAGTTCGAGCAGTTCTTCGTCGTCAACCATGTCGCACTTATTCAGTGCCACGACGAGCGCAGGAACGCCAACCTGGCGAGCAAGAAGCACGTGTTCCTTGGTCTGGGGCATGGGGCCGTCAGTGGCGGCGACGACAAGAATCGCACCATCCATCTGGGCCGCGCCGGTGATCATGTTTTTGATGTAGTCAGCGTGACCAGGGCAGTCGACGTGTGCATAGTGACGCGCCTCAGTCTGGTACTCCACGTGAGCAATGGAGATGGTGATGCCACGCTGACGCTCTTCGGGCGCCTTATCGATCTGATCGAAAGGCGTGAATGGATTGATGTCCGGCATCTTGTCATGCAGAACCTTTGTAATTGCCGCGGTCAGCGTCGTCTTGCCATGGTCGATATGCCCGATGGTGCCGATGTTGACGTGCGGCTTGGTGCGCTCAAACTTCGCCTTCGCCACGGGTGCCTCCTGGTCTCTTTCGCCTGTTCCGTCCGGCTATCGCGGATCGGGGTGGATGATGAACTTTTTAGATCCGCGACTATTCGCCGCGAGCTTTCGCAATGATTTCCGTAGCCACGGCCTGTGGGACCTGGGCGTAGGAGTCAAACTGCATGCTGTAACTAGCTCGGCCCTGTGTGCGACTACGAAGGTCGCCGACATAGCCGAACATTTCCGACAGCGGTACCAGCGCTTTGACAACGCGGGCTCCACTGCGCTCCTCCATGGCCTGAATCTGGCCACGGCGGGAGTTAAGGTCGCCGATCACATCGCCCATGAAGTCATCCGGCGTGGTCACCTCCACGCCCATCATCGGCTCCAAGAGCACCGGACCGGCGCGGCGAGCCGCCTCCTTGAACACCATGGATCCGGCGATCTTGAAGGCGAGTTCGGATGAGTCAACGTCGTGGTACTGACCATCGAGCAGGGTTACCTTGACGTCCACCATGGGATAACCGGCGAGCACGCCGAACTCCATGGCTTCCTGGCAGCCGGCATCAACCGAGGGGATGTATTCGCGCGGGATGCGGCCACCGGTGACCTTGTTCTCAAACTCATAACCACCCTCACCATCAACGAGTGGGCCAACATTGACCTGGACCTTGGCAAACTGCCCGGATCCACCGGTCTGCTTCTTGTGGGTGTAGTCGACCTTTTCTACCTTCTTGGTCAGCGTTTCGCGGTAGGCAACCTGGGGCTTACCCACATTGGCCTCCACGCGAAACTCCCGACGCATGCGATCGACAAGAACCTCAAGGTGAAGTTCGCCCATGCCAGCAATGATGGTCTGGCCGGTCTCTTCGTCGGTGCGCACCTGGAAGGTGGGGTCTTCTTCGGCGAGCCGCTGAATAGCGGTCGACAATTTCTCCTGGTCGCTCTTGGTCTTTGGCTCAATGGCCACGTGAATAACAGGAGCCGGGAAGCTCATGGATTCCAGCACGATCGGCGCAGCGTTGTCGCAGAGAGTTTCACCGGTGGTGGTGTCTTTCAAGCCCATCACGGCCACGATGTCACCCGCGCCGACCGAGGGAATCTCCTCGCGCTTATTGGCATGCATTCGATAAATCTTGCCGATGCGCTCCTTGCGGCCCTTCACGCTGTTGAGCACCGAGGTGCCAGCAACAAGAACACCGGAATAGATGCGCACGTAGGTCAACTTGCCCAGGTGAGGATCGGTAGCAACCTTGAACGCCAGCGCAGCAAACGGCTCGTCCTCGCTGGGCCGCCGATACATGATTTCTTCCTCTTTGTCCGGCTTGTGACCCTCAACGCCCTCGACATCTAGGGGTGAGGGGAGATAGGCGATGACGGCATCCAGCATGGGCTGAACGCCCTTATTCTTGAATGCGGTGCCGGTCAGGACCGGGGTGATCTTGGCTGCCAGGGTCGCCCGCCGGATAGCGGCATGAATCTCGTCGTTGGTGAGAGCGACGCCGTCGAGGTACTTTTCCATGGTGGCGTCATCAGCTTCGGCCAATGTTTCCAACAACTTCTCGCGCCATTCCTCGGCCTTGGCCTGAAGGTCGGCGGGAATCTCCTCAATCTCGTAATCCTCGCCCTTGGCAGTTTCGCCACGCCAGGTCAGGGCGCGCATGCCAACCAGGTCGACCACACCGATGAAGTCTGACTCATTGCCAATCGGCAACTGCAAGACCAGCGGCACAGCATTCAGCCGGGACACGATCATGTCTACGCACATATAAAAATCAGCACCGGTGCGATCAAGCTTGTTGATGAAGCACATGCGCGGCACGCTGTAGCGGTCAGCTTGGCGCCAGACCGTTTCACTTTGCGGCTCAACGCCGGCAACACCATCGAAAACCGCAACGGCGCCATCGAGGACGCGAAGTGAGCGCTCTACCTCAACGGTGAAGTCAACGTGCCCGGGCGTATCAATGATGTTGATCGTGTAGCCCTTCCACTCACAGGTGGTGGCCGCTGAAGTGATCGTGATGCCGCGTTCTTGCTCCTGCTCCATCCAGTCCATCGTGGCTGCACCCTCGTGGACTTCACCGATTTTGTAGGTGATGCCGGTATAAAAAAGGATGCGCTCGGTGGTGGTGGTTTTGCCCGCGTCAATATGCGCCATGATCCCAATGTTGCGGACCTTAGCGAGGTCGAGACCTGTTGCGGTTGACACGATCTATTCTCCGTGACTTCTCGGTGCCGTAGCGGCGATGGAGCGGGACAATTACCAGCGGTAGTGCGCGAATGCCTTGTTGGACTCAGCCATCTTGTGCGTGTCTTCGCGCTTTTTCACACTCGCGCCAAGGCCATTGGAGGCATCAAGAATCTCGTTCATCAGGCGCTCGGTCATCGTCTTCTCGCGACGCTGCCGCGAGTAGGAAATGAGCCAACGCAACGCCAAAGTTGTACTGCGACCGGCGCGAACCTCAATAGGCACCTGGTAGGTCGCGCCACCAACGCGGCGTGAGCGAACCTCGAGGGTGGGCTTGATGTTGTCGAGGGCGCGCTTTAGGGTCACGACCGGATCTGTGCCGGTCTTTTCGCGGCAGCCTTCGAGGGCGCCGTACACGATGTGTTCAGCGGTGGAACGCTTGCCATCCAGGAGTACCTTGTTGATCAACTGGGTGACCAAGGGCGAAGCGAAGACCGGATCAATCACGATCGGTCGCTTGCCAGCAGGACCTTTGCGAGGCATTAGGCCTTCTCCTTCTTCGCTCCGTAGCGAGAGCGCGACTGCTTACGGTTCTTGACGCCTTGAGTGTCCAGCGCGCCGCGGATGACCTTGTAGCGAACACCGGGCAGATCCTTCACGCGGCCGCCGCGCACGAGCACGATGGAGTGCTCCTGGAGGTTGTGACCGACGCCGGGAATGTAAGCGGTGACCTCGATACCAGAGGACAGTCGGATGCGAGCGACCTTACGCAGCGCGGAGTTGGGCTTCTTGGGCGTCGTGGTGTACACGCGTGTGCACACGCCGCGTCGCTGTGGGCTGCCTTTCAAGGCCGGCGTCTTGTTCTTCGCGACCTTGTCCTGCCGACCCTTGCGGACCAGCTGCTGGATGGTGGGCACTGCTTCTCCTCGCTATCGAACTCAACAAATCGTGATTGCTCACAACACTTCACAAACCTGGTTGAACCTGATGTCCGTTTTGCCTGATTCCTCCCACACCCGAGGACGGGCGTGTCGGAATCTTTCCGCTCGAGTGAGCGATAAAATCATCCGACGGGGAAAACAGGCGCTAAGCGCACACTTTCAGTGCACCCACGCTAGGCGCGCGAGCACGAGGACAGAGATTACCGCAGGGCAGTTGTGCCCCCTAACACCGGGGGTACCCGCTGGGCCAAGTCTGACCGGCCAAGGACTAATTGCTGAGCAGCGCCGCCATTACCACGAGAATTCCGCCCACCACGATGACCGCCCCTAGGACACCGATATTGATCCAAGCAATGATTTTGGTGGGCAGAACGAGGCCAGAATCGGTGAGTCGCTCCCCCGATGCCGCGACCTCTCGCTCAGCCTTATTGGCCAGCACGAGGGCCACAATCGCCGGGATTACCGGGCAGATGACCCATGAGGCGATGGACAAGACGAATCCGACGATGGCACTGGTGGAGGTCTGTCGAGCAGCGGGGTAAGCCTGCTGCGGGGTAAGCCTGCTGCGGGTAAGCCTGCTGCGGGTAAGCCTGCTGCGGGTAAGCCTGCTGCGGGTAAGCCTGCTGCGGGTAAGCCTGCTGAGGTGGTGGGGAATAAGTCGGTGGTGCTGCGTAGGCCGGGGGTGGAGGCGGTGCCTGACTAGGCGGCGACACCGGTGTGTGCTCGCCAACCGCATCTTGATCGGGCGCGTCACTGCCGCCGCGCTGGCCGTCAGGCTGATCCGTCATAACGTCAACCTACCGTGCCGGTAACTAATTTTGGCCTGCTCATCAGCCAGCGTGGCGGATGAGCAGGCCAAAATTATTGACTGCGGGCGAAGACCTAGCCCCGATAGTCGAATTCTTCTAGCGGTACCGATGCCGCTGAAGGTGCGGCGAAGCTGCCGTAGTCGTATTCATCAAAGGCGGAGAAGGACGCGTACATAGCCGCCTTCGCCTCTTCGGTTGGCTCCACGGTGATGTTGCGGTAGATCGGCATTCCGGTACCGGCCGGGATCAGCTTGCCCAGGATGACGTTTTCCTTCAAGCCCAACAGTGGATCAGACTTCGCGTGGATCGCAGCATCGGTAAGCACCCGTGTTGTTTCTTGGAACGATGCTGCCGATAGCCATGACTCCGTGGCCAGGGATGCCTTGGTGATGCCCATGAGTTCTGGACGTCCGGCTGCGGGCTGGGCGCCGTTGGCCACCACCTTGCGGTTACCTGTTTCAAACATCGTGCGCTCCACGAGTTCACCGGTCAGGAACCCAGAGTCGCCATTGTCAATGATCGTGACGCGCTTGAGCATCTGGCGGACGATGACCTCGATGTGCTTGTCATGAATCGACACGCCCTGCGAGCGATACACATTTTGTACCTGATCGACCAGGTGCAACTGCACCTGCCGCTGGCCCAAGATGCGCAACACCTGCTTGGGATCAATCGCGCCCACGGTCAACTGCTCACCCACGGACACATGCGAGCCATCCTCAACGAGCAGGCGGGCACGCTTGGACACCGGATGAGGAATCTCTTCGGAGCCGTCGTCGGGGACTACAACTACCTTTCGAGCCTTATCTGTGTCGTCAATGCGAACGCGACCGGTTACCTCGCTGATGGGCGCAACACCCTTAGGTGTTCTGGCCTCGAAGAGTTCAACGATACGAGGCAGACCATGGGTGATGTCTTCACCGGCCACACCGCCGGTGTGGAAGGTGCGCATCGTCAACTGTGTGCCGGGCTCGCCGATGGACTGCGCGGCCACGATTCCGATGGCTTCACCGACATCGACCAATTTGCCCGTGGCCAGGGAGCGGCCGTAACACATCGCGCAGGTGCCTACGTGACTTTCACAGGTGAGCACTGAACGCACGCGCAGGGAGTCAACGCCACGAGCGACGAGGTCTTCCAGAATCGGCACATCCAGTTCGGTACCAGCAGTTGCGACCACGACACCGTCAACTTCGACATCGCGAGCAACCACCCGTGACGCCAGGGTTGTATCAAGGTGATCCAGCGGACGCAGGGTGTCCCCCACCATCTCGCCGATTTCCATGACCAGTCCCCGGTCGGTGCCACAGTCCACCTCGCGGATGATGACGTCCTGGGACACATCGACCAGTCGACGGGTGAGGTAGCCGGAGTCAGCGGTGCGAAGTGCGGTGTCAGCCAAGCCCTTTCGAGCACCGTGGGTGGAGATGAAGTATTCCAGTACCGACAGGCCCTCGCGGAAATTGGACTTGATCGGACGAGGAATAATCTCACCCTTGGGGTTAGCGACCAGCCCACGCATACCGGCAATCTGGCGTACCTGCATGAAGTTACCGCGAGCGCCGGAGTCGACCATCATGAAGATGGGGTTAGTGCGCGGGAAGTAATCGGTCATTGCCCGCGCAACCTCATCAGTGGCTCGGGTCCAGATTTCGATCAGTTCCTGTCGCCGTTCAGAGTCGGTGATTAACCCACGCTCGTACTGCTTTTGTACCTTCTCAGCTCTTTCCTCGGCTATCGCGAGTAGAGCAGCCTTCTCCGGGGGCGTAACGACGTCGGAGATGGAAATCGTGACGCCGCTACGTGAGGCCCAGTGGAAGCCCAGCGACTTGAGTGCATCAAGCGTGCCGGCCACCTCCACCTTCGGGTAGCGCTCGGCCAACTGATTGACCAGGTTGCCGAGGAGTTTCTTATCGACCTGGGCATTGACGAAGGGGTAGTCCGCCGGCATCGCCTCGTTGAACAAGGCACGGCCCAACGTGGTGTTCACCACAATGGGTTCACCGGGCTGCCAACCCTCAGGGACGGTGAACCCCGCGGGAGGCACCACACCGGACAGTCGCAACCAGATGGACTCTTGCAGAGTGACGCCGCCCAGATCGTAAGCCATCAAGGCTTCCGGGATGGAGGAGAAGGACTGCAGCGGATTGTCTTCGCTGCGCGCATCTGCTGGCGACCAGTTGTCTTGCGCTGCCATCGTCAGGTTGTAGATACCCAGCACCATGTCCTGGGTGGGCGTGGTGATGGCGCGACCATTGGCCGGGGACAAAATGTTGTTACTCGACAGCATCAAGATGCGCGCCTCGGCCTGGGCCTCAGCCGACAGCGGCAGGTGAACTGCCATCTGGTCACCGTCGAAGTCCGCATTGAAAGCGGTGCACACCAGCGGATGAATCTGGATTGCCTTGCCCTCAATCAGTTGCGGTTCAAATGCCTGGATGCCGAGGCGATGCAGGGTGGGTGCACGGTTGAGTAGCACCGGATGTTCAGCGATGACCTCTTCTAGGACATCCCACACGACCGACCGTGACCGTTCCACCATGCGCTTGGCTGACTTCACGTTTTGCGCATGGTTGAGATCGACCAAGCGCTTCATCACAAAAGGCTTGAACAGTTCCAGCGCCATCTGCTTAGGCAGCCCGCACTGATGCAACTTCAACTGCGGCCCGACGACAATGACCGACCGGCCCGAATAGTCCACGCGCTTGCCGAGCAGGTTCTGACGGAAGCGGCCCTGCTTGCCCTTGAGCATGTCCGACAGCGACTTCAACGGACGATTGCCCGGCCCGGTGACGGGACGGCCGCGCCGACCATTGTCGAACAATGCATCAACTGCTTCTTGCAGCATCCGCTTTTCGTTGTTCACGATGATTTCGGGTGCACCGAGGTCGAGCAGTCGTTTCAACCGGTTGTTCCGGTTGATGACGCGGCGGTACAGGTCATTGAGGTCGCTGGTGGCGAATCGACCACCATCAAGCTGAACCATCGGACGCAGGTCCGGCGGAATAACTGGAATCGCGTCGAGGACCATGCCCCGCGGAGAATTGGTGGTGTTCAAGAATGCAGAGACAACCTTCAACCGCTTCAGCGCACGTGCTTTGCGCTGCCCTTTGCCGGTGGCGATGACCTCGCGCAGATGCTCAGCCTCAGCAGCAAGGTCGAACGTCTCTAGTCGTTTTTGAATTGCTGCCGCACCCATGCCGCCGTCGAACCAGCGCCCATAGCGGTCCCGCATTTCGCGGTAGAGCATTTCGTCGCCCTCGAGGTCTTGCACCTTCAGGGTGCGAAAACGATCAAAGACTCGATCGAGGCGATCAATCTCAGCGTCGGCACGCCGACGAAGAGCCGCCATTTCACGCTCGCCAGACTCACGAACCTTGCGACGAACATCAGCCTTGGCACCCTCAGCCTCAAGCTCAGCCAGGTCAGCTTCTAGCTTCTGCTGACGTGCTTCGATATCGGCATCGCGACGGTTGGCGATGGTGGATTTTTCGACGCCAAGTTCTTTCTCCAGCGAGGGCAGCATTTCGTGGCGGCCATCTTCGTCAACGCTGGTGATCATGTACGCGGCGAAGTAGATGACCTTTTCCAGGTCTTTGGGCGCCAGGTCGAGCAGGTAACCCAGGCGGCTCGGAACACCCTTGAAGTACCAGATGTGGGTAACTGGAGCCGCGAGTTCAATGTGCCCCATGCGCTCCCGACGCACCTTTGCGCGGGTGACTTCAACGCCACAGCGTTCGCAGATAATGCCCTTGAAGCGCACCCGCTTGTACTTGCCGCAGTAGCACTCCCAGTCGCGCGTGGGGCCAAAGATCTTCTCGCAGAAAAGACCGTCCTTCTCCGGCTTCAGGGTGCGGTAGTTGATTGTCTCGGGCTTCTTTACCTCACCATGAGACCACGTGCGGACATCGTCCGCCGTGGCCAGGCCGATACGCAGTTCATCGAAGAAGTTGACGTCTAGCACGTGGTTTCCCTCTTTCTGGTGCTTGCTTGATGTGCGATTTTCGTCAGCGAACGGGGTAGGCGAATGTGCCTACACCTCTTCGACGCTGCTCGGCTCACGCCGGGACAGGTCGATTCCGAGTTCTTCAGCAGCGCGGAACACATCGTCGTCAGAGTCGCGCATTTCAATGGCAACCCCATCGCCGGAGAGCACCTCAACGTTGAGGCACAGCGACTGCATTTCCTTCACCAACACCTTGAACGATTCAGGAATGCCAGGTTCTGGAATGTTCTCGCCCTTCACGATGGCTTCATAAACCTTCACTCGGCCGAGCACATCGTCTGACTTGATCGTCAGCAGTTCCTGGAGTGCGTATGCAGCGCCGTAGGCCTCCAGGGCCCACACTTCCATCTCACCAAAGCGCTGCCCACCGAACTGTGCCTTACCACCGAGGGGCTGCTGGGTAATCATGGAGTAGGGGCCGGTGGAGCGGGCATGAATCTTGTCGTCGACCAGGTGGAGCAACTTCAAGATGTAGATATAGCCCACGGTGAAGCGACCCGGGAAGGGTTCGCCGGTACGCCCATCGAGAAGGCTCGCCTTGCCGTCATTTCCGACGAGGTGATCCCCCTCAGCAGTTGGGCGGGTGGAGTCAAGCAAAAGCGAAAGCTCCTGCTCGCGCACACCGTCGAAGACGGGGGTGGCCACGCGCGTGTGCGGCTGCGCTGAGGCGACTCCTTCGGGAAGGTTCGCACCGCGTGGATCTGCGGTATCAATCTCCCAACCAGAGTTCGCCACCCAACCGAGGTGGGTCTCCAGAATCTGCCCGACGTTCATCCGCCCGGGGACACCGAGGGGGTTCAACACGATGTCGATGGGCGTGCCATCCGGTAGGAACGGCATGTCTTCCACCGGCAGAATCTTGGCAATAACGCCCTTGTTTCCGTGGCGACCAGCCAGTTTGTCACCCTCGGTGATCTTGCGCTTTTGGGCTACGTAGACGCGCACGATGCGGTTCACACCCGGCGGCAGTTCATCGCCCTCGTCGCGGTCAAAGACGCGAACGCCAATGACCTTGCCCGATTCACCGTGGGGAACCTTCAACGACGTGTCGCGAACCTCGCGCGCCTTTTCACCAAAAATGGCTCGGAGGAGGCGCTCTTCGGGAGTCAGCTCGGTCTCTCCCTTCGGTGTTACCTTGCCCACGAGAACGTCGCCGGGAACGACATCGGCTCCGATGCGAATGATGCCGCGATCATCGAGATCGCCGAGCACCTCTTCGGAAACGTTGGGGATATCCCGGGTGATTTCTTCCGGGCCCAACTTGGTGTCGCGCGCATCGATCTCGTGCTCGTCAATGTGGATGCTAGAAAGCACATCGTCTTGGACGAGCCGCTGGCTCAAAATGATGGCGTCCTCGTAGTTATGGCCCTCCCACGACATGAAAGCCACGAGGAGGTTCTTGCCCAGTGCCATTTCACCTAGGTCGGTGGAGGGTCCATCAGCGAGCAGCTGTCCCTCAATCACCCGATCGCTTTCATCAACGACAGCGCGCTGGTTGTAGCACGTGCCCTGATTTGAGCGGTGGAATTTTTGCAGGGAATAGACCGACTCGCTGCCATCGTCGTTGTGAACGCGGACCATATCGGCGGAAACCTCAGACACGACACCCGCCTTTTCGGAGGTGACAATATCGCCGGCATCGTAAGCGGCGTGGAACTCCATGCCGGTGCCCACCAGCGGAGCCTGCGCACGAAGCAGCGGCACTGCCTGACGTTGCATGTTTGAGCCCATGAGGGCCCGGTTGGCATCGTCGTGCTCGAGGAACGGGATCATTGCCGTTGCCACCGACCACAACTGGCGAGGTGACACGTCCATGAAATCGACCTCTTGGCCGGTCACATAGTCGACATCGCCACCCTTGCGCCGAACGAGGACCCGCTTCTCTTGGAAGTCACCCTCATCGCTGATGACAGCATTAGCCTGCGCGATGACGTAGAGGTCCTCTTCATCTGCGGTCAAGTAATCGATCTGATCGGTGACCCGGCCATCCACCACCTTGCGGTAGGGCGTTTCCACGAAACCGAAGGCGTTAACCCGCCCGTAGGTCGACAGCGAACCGATCAACCCAATATTGGGACCCTCGGGAGTCTCAATCGGACACATGCGGCCGTAGTGGGAAGGGTGCACATCGCGAACCTCAAAGCCGGCTCGTTCACGAGACAAACCACCGGGGCCGAGTGCGGACAGCCGGCGCTTGTGCGTGAGACCAGCCAGCGGGTTTGTCTGATCCATGAACTGGGACAGCTGAGAAGTTCCGAAGAACTCCTTGATCGCTGCTACCACGGGGCGGATATTGATCAGGGTCTGCGGGGTGATCGCCTCGACGTCCTGGGTGGTCATGCGCTCGCGCACGACACGCTCCATCCGAGAAAGACCGGTGCGGATCTGGTTTTGGATCAACTCACCGACCGTGCGCAGACGACGATTACCAAAATGGTCAATGTCATCGGTCTCGACGTTGACCTCACCGCGCGGTCCGATGAAGGTGGGTTCACCGGCGTGCAGTCGCACCAAATATTCGATGGTGGCGGCAATATCTTCGCGGCCGAGGGTGTTGCTCGTCAGCGGCTCGTCAAGACCGAGCTTCTTGTTGACCTTGTGGCGACCAACCTTGGCCAGGTCGTAGCGCTTCTTATTAAAGTAAAAGTTGTCAAGCAAGTTGCGCGCGTTATCTACCGTGGGGGGTTCACCCGGACGCAACTTGCGATACAGATCAACAAGTGCCTCCTCCTGGGTCGCCACGGTGTCCTTGTCCAAGGTGGCCATCATCGACTCATAGGCACCGAAGCGCTCGCGGATTTCATCCTCGGTCCAGCCCAGGGCCTTCAAGAATAGGGTGACCGACTGCTTACGCTTGCGGTCAACGCGAACGCCCACAAGGTCTTTCTTGTCGACCTCAAATTCCAACCAAGCGCCGCGGCTGGGAATGATTTTCGTCGAGAAAATATCCTTGTCCGAGGTCTTATCGATGGAGCGGTCGAAGTACACGCCCGGGGAACGCACCAGCTGGGATACCACAACGCGTTCGGTGCCATTGATCAAAAACGTGCCGCGATCAGTCATCAGCGGGAACTCGCCCATGAACACGGTTTGGGACTTGATTTCGCCCGTCTCGTTGTTCATGAACTCGGCGGTGACAAACAGTGGCGCAGCGTAGGTGAAGTCGTTCTCGGCGCACTGGGTCGCGGTGTACTTCGGCGGCTCGAAGCGGTGATCTCGGAAGGACAGCGACATGGATCCAGCGAAGTCTTCAATGGGGCTGATCTCTTCGAAGATTTCCTCGAGACCGGAGGAGGCGGGAACATCCTTGCGGCCCTCGGCCAGCGCAGCGGCCACGCGGGCGCGCCAGCGGTCGTTGCCTAGTAGCCAGTCGAAACTCGCCGTCTGCAGTGCCAACAGGTTGGGTACCCCTAGCGGCTCGCGGATCTTGGCGAAGGATGGCCGGTTTAGCGCGGGAGATAATGCGGCAACATCGGCGGTCGTGCGAGAGGAGGTGCTAGGGGCGGCCAAGGGGGTTCCTTCCAAGAACTCACAGGTGCACTTCGTTGGCGGTCGCCGCTGTCTTCGCCACATGGAGTCACAGCCACATGCAGCAGAACAGGCGGGTCGAGCATGTCGCGGCGAATCGGTGGCTGCCGGGCCCTCACACGTGTGCGCCGCTAAAGTGGCAGACCAGTAGAGCAGCCTACCCGATGGGCAAGCCGCTGTCCACACCGGGGGTCTAACGTCGAAGCGATCCTCGGCTCGTAGATGTGTGTGAAGACCCGCGGGGACAGCGTCCTTGCGTCTTCTCTCACACCTGGCCCTCGATGCAACGGCTAGATGTGTGGCCCGGAAGGGGCCACGTACTTCCTTCGGTGTCGTGCGTAAGGAGATCGTCACCCTATTTCAGGTGATAGTCAAGTGCGCCATGCCCACCTGACCTGCGAGTGGGCAGCCCCGGTCAGTTTTTCCCGAGGGAAAAAGATGCCAGAACGGCCCACTCGATGGTGAGTTTGCTACTTCAGTGAGACCGTTGCGCCGGCGCCCTCGAGGGCTTCCTTTGCCTTTTCTGCAGTCTCCTTGTTCACCTTCTCCAAGATTGCCTTGGGGGCAGCTTCGACGAGATCCTTGGCTTCCTTCAGGCCCAGGCTGGTCAGCCCGCGAACCTCTTTGATGACCGGGATCTTATTTTCGCCTGCAGCTTCGAGGACAACATCAAACTCGTCCTTCTCCTCCGCTGCTTCACCGGCGCCGGCGCCGGGAGCGGCCATAGCCATCGCCATGGGCGCTGCTGCCGTGACATCGAAGGCGTCTTCAAACGCCTTAACAAAGTCAGACAGCTCCATCAGGGTCATCTCCTTGAACACGTCGAGGAGTTCATCGGTGCTCATCTTCGCCATGGTGGCGGTCCTTTCGTGGTGTCCGGCCGAGGGCCGGGGTGGGTTTTGCGGATAGAAGCGGGGCAGATCAGCCCTCGGTAGAACCGTCGGCCACAGCCTCCGGGTTTTGCTCCGCAGCTTCCACAGCGGGAACAGGCTCCTCATCGGCAGCCTGCTCGGTGCTGGGTGTATCAACTGCGGTAGTTGTTGCTGCCTCAGCAGGCAGGGTTTCTTGCAGAGCCGCGAATAGTCGGGCGGCCTGGGACAGCGGAGCAACGAACACGCTTGCGGCTTGGCCCATGGATGCCTTCATCGCACCGGCCAACTTGGCCAGCAGAACCTCACGGGATTCCAAGTCAGCCAGTTTGGCAATCTCAGCCGCATCAAGGACGCGACCGTCCATGTAGCCACCCTTGATCACGAGGCCGGGGTTGTCTTTTGCGAAATCGCGCAAACCCTTGGCTGCGGTGACCACATCGCCCTTGATGAAGGCGATGGCGTTGGGGCCAACGAAAAGCTCATCAAGCCCTTCAACGCCAGCTTCCTGCGCAGCGCGTTTGGTGAGGGTGTTCTTCACGACCGTGTACGACGCGATATCGGCCAGCGACCGGCGCAGTGTCTTCAGTTGTGCCACCGAGAGACCGCGGTATTCGGTCAGGACGGTAGCCGTAGAGGACCGAAACTCTTCGGTGATCTCGGCGACCGTAGTGATCTTGTCGTCGCGTGCCACGTGTGCTCCTCAGCTGTTTGTCCAGCCCGGCCAGCACAGTAAAGCCTCGATTGGAGGCCACCTGCGCAGGCCGACCCGAAGGTCTTTTCCGCATACCTTGGTAGATACGCAACCGGCGGTCTTTGGTGTTGAAACTTTTCCTTACCGAATCGAGAGTGGGCGCACAGCGCCCAACTCCTTCACCGGTCAGGGCCAAACAGTACGGGATGGGCGTTGGTGGTGAGCACGCACCCCGGGGGTCGGTCCCTTAGTTGTTGTCTTCTCCCGCAATATCGCGCACCCGAGATGGATCCACCGGAATACCGGGGCCCATCGTGGTGGACATGGTGATCTTGGAGATGTAGCGGCCCTTAGCCGAGGACGGCTTGGCGCGCAAAATTTCCTCAAGCACGGCTGCATAGTTTTCAGCCAGTGCCGTATCGGTGAAAGAGGCCCGACCGATGGGGAAATGCAGATTGGAATTCTTATCTACCCGGAACTCGATCTTGCCGCCCTTGATCTCGGCCACGGCCTTCGCCACATCCATCGTGACGGTGCCGGTCTTGGGGTTGGGCATCAGGCCACGCGGGCCCAGTACCTTACCGAGTCGGCCAACCTTGCCCATGAGGTCTGGGGTTGACACAGCAGAGTCAAAGGCTGTCCAACCGCCAGCAACCCGATCTATGAGTTCATCGCCGCCAACCTCATCAGCGCCTGCGGCACGCGCCTCTTCGGCCTTATCGCCGTTGGCGAAGACGATGACCCGAGCGGTCTTACCGGTACCGTGCGGCAGGTTTACGGTGCCGCGAACCATTTGATCAGCTTTGCGAGGATCCACACCTAGGCGCATAGAAACCTCAACGGTGGGATCGAACTTGGCTCCCCCCATTTGTTTGACCAGCCGGGTCGCTGTTAGCGGCGCGTGAAGTTCATCAGGGTTGAAAAGTTCAAGTGCTGCTCGATATGCCTTGCTGCGCTTCATCTTGCTGCTCCTATCGTGATCGAACCCGCTGGGGATTCGAGGTGGCAGTCGTGGTGTGCGGGCCGCGCGCGACCCTCCCACGCTTTCATGGTGGTGGTGCTAGGAAATGGCTTTCGGTGGCGTTGACCCGCTACTTAACGGAGACGCCCATCTGCAACGCGGTGCCCTCAATGATCTTCATCGCAGCATCCACATCATTTGCGTTGAGGTCGATCATCTTCGTCTCGGCGATTTCGCGGACCTGGGCCTTGCTGATGGATCCAACAATGGCGTTGGGCGGGTTACCCGAGCCCTTTTCCAGACCGGCCGCCTTGAGGATCAACTTCGATGCCGGCGGTGTCTTCAACTTGAAATCAAATGAGCGGTCTTCGTAGACGGTGATCTCCACCGGAATGACCTGACCGCGATCGTTCTCCGTTGCCGCGTTGTACGCCTTACAGAAATCCATAATGTTGACCCCGTGCTGGCCAAGGGCCGGGCCCACCGGCGGTGCGGGGTTTGCCTGACCGGCCTGGATATGCAACTTGATGAGGCCGGTGACCTTCTTTTTCTTCTTTGAGGGAGCCATGGTTCCTAGTGTCCTTGATCTGGTGAGAGGTGCCATACCCGGGTGCGGGAGTGGCCAAGCGCGTGCGGGTGCTAGTTCTTTTGGATTTGGCTAAACGCCAACTCCACCGGTGTTTCACGACCAAAGATCTCAACGAGGCCGGTAACCTTCTGGGCCTCGATGTTGATCTCCGAAATTGATGCGTGCAGGGTAGCGAAGGGGCCATCCACCACGGTGACGGAGTCGCCAACGGAAAAGTCGACAACCTGAACCGGCGCAGAAGCGGTGGCACCGGCCGCACCAGCAACGCCTGGTTTCTTCTCCGGGGCCGGGGCCAAGATTGCGACAACCTCGTCGGTGGTGAGCGGCGCTGGTGTATGCCCGTGGCCCACGAAACCGGTAACACCGGGCGTATGGCGCACGGCTCCCCATGATTCATCGGTGAGGTCCATGAGCACCAACACATAGCCGGGGAACTTTGTTCGCGACACCACCTTGCGCACACCGGACTTGATCTCGGTGACCTCTTCCATGGGGACTTCCACCTTGAAGATGTAGTCCTCCATGTTCAGGCTGGCGATGCGCGACTCAAGGTTCGTCTTCACGCGATTCTCATAACCGGCGTAGGAATGAATGACGAACCAGTCACCGGGTGACAATCGCAATTCCTCACGAAATGCTGCGATGAGGTCGATTTCGTCTTCTTCGATCACTTCTTCGATCGATTCTTCGATCGCTTCTTCGATCACTTCTTCGATTGCTTCTTCGATTGCTTCTTCGATTGCTTCGGCCACGACCTCTGTGACATCTTCAGCGTCGACAGCCAACTCCGCCACGTCAGCATCAACTGGTGCTGCCACGGCGGCAAAGGGATCGGTGATTGGGGGCTGTTCAGACACGGTGGGGTGGACTCCTCAACAGGCGGGCGGCGTCAGCCGAAGATGAGCAGGACGCCCTGGGTAAAGATGTAGTCGAGCACTGCCACGATGCCGGCCATAGCGGCAACGAACACAACGACCACGATGGTGTAGGCGATGAGTTCTTTGCGGGTGGGCCAGATGACCTTGCGAAGTTCGGCCACAACCTGACGAACGAACAGCGCAAAACGGCCCAGCGGCGATAGCCGGGTCGTACTGGAGCTTTGTTCGCTCACGTTGAAGTGCCTTTCTCTTCAGGTCTGTGCAGATGGAGCAGGGCCGGAGGGACTCGAACCCCCAACCACCGGTTTTGGAGACCGGGACTCTACCAATTGAGCTACGGCCCTGTGGTGGTCGTTGCGATCACGTGATACCTGCCGCTGAAGTAAGTGGCGGGCGCACGAAATCGGGTGGACAACCACCGGTGGAGGGAGTCTACGGGTGGTGCGTCGGTGAACCCCATGGGACCCCAGTTTTTAACCGGGCGGGGCTGCACACCTGCGACAAGCGGGTGCGACAAGATGGTTCTATGTCTGCTAGCGAAGTAACCACCGGCAACTCCCTCCGCCCGCGCATTTCCCAGCGGCTGTCCTCGATCACCGAGTCAGCGACCCTGGCGGTGGATGCCAAAGCCAAAGCGCTCAAGGCCGCCGGGCGGCCCGTGATCGGTTTCGGTGCAGGTGAGCCCGATTTTGCGACTCCGGACTACATCGTGGCCGCCGCCGTGGCTGCCTGCACCGATCCACGCTGGCATCGGTATACCCCTGCAGCTGGGCTCCCGGCCCTGCGTGAAGCGATCGCGGCCAAGACTGCCCGAGACAGCGGTCTTATTGTTCAGCCGAACCAGGTCCTGGTGACCAACGGTGGCAAGCAGGCCCTCTACAACACCTTTGCCGCGTTGCTAGATCCAGGTGACGAAGTGTTGCTCCCTGCTCCGTACTGGACCACCTACCCTGAATCGATTCGGTTAGCCGGTGGCACCCCGGTGGTGGTGCCGACCTCGGTTGATAGCGGCTATCGAGCGACAATTGCCGATCTGCAGCGCCACCTCACACCCCAGACCAAGGCGCTAGTTTTCGTGTCTCCATCTAATCCGACAGGTGCGGTCTATCCACCGGAGCAGGTGCGCGAAATCGGTGAATGGGCTGCCCGCGAGGGCATTTGGGTCATTACCGATGAGATCTACGAGCACCTTGTCTATGGTTCGGCACGCTTTAGCTCAATGCCGGTCGAAGCCCCCGCGATCGCTGACCGCTGCGTGGTGATCAACGGTGTCGCGAAAACATATGCCATGACCGGCTGGCGAGTAGGTTGGATGATTGGGCCCGTTGATGTCATCAAGGCCGCCACCAACCTGCAGTCTCATGCCACATCCAATGTGGCAAACATTTCGCAAATGGCGGCCCTAGCGGCAGTCTCCGGCGATCTGCACGCCGTGGAAGAAATGAAAACCGCTTTCAACCGTCGCCGCCTGCTGATCGTGGACCTTCTGCGGGCCATTCCTGGGGTCGAATGCCCCGAACCCGAAGGTGCTTTTTACGTCTACCCATCGGTTCAGGGTGTCCTTGGCCGAACCATCGAGGGACGCACACCGGCAACCTCAGCGGAACTCGCTGACATCATTTTGGACCTAGCCGAGGTCGCTGTGGTGCCGGGCGAAGCCTTTGGTACGCCGGGTTTTCTTCGCTTCAGCTATGCACTCAGCGACGACGACATCATCGAGGGAATTGGTCGGATCGCGGCTTTACTCAGCGAGTGAGTTGATCCGATCGGCCAAGCACAGCGGGTTCGGGGGTGAGCCACACGCCAAATTGTTGCCAGACACCAGTTTGTATCGCCTCGGCCAACGTCAATACATCTGCCGCAGTGGCACCGCCCCGATTGGTGATAGCCAGCGTGTGCTTGGTGGACAGTGCAGCCTGAGGCCGACCGGTGAGACAAAACCCTCGAGTGAATCCGGCCTGTTCAACTAACCACGCCGCACTCAATTTTACGGCATCGGCACCGGTTTCCCACCTTGGCGCATCAGCTGTCAGATTGCTCAGGAGGTGAACTGGGACAATTGGATTGACGAAAAACGAACCCACACTCCAGGTGTCATGATCGCTGCTGTCCAACACCATGCCTTTGCTTCGACGAAGTTCCAGCACCGCCTCACGGACCCAACGAGAAGGCACCCGCTCACCCACATCGACGCCGAGCGCTTTGGCAAGTGGCCCATAGGTTACCGGGGCCCCAAGATTGCCGGTCGTGAATTGAAATGCCACAGATAGCACCACATAACGCAGCCGCGATTGACTGATCAGCGGATCAGTTGCGCGCAAACTTTCAACCTGTGACCGCTTGAACAGTGAGGATCGGTAGCCAAACTCGCATTCACCCGCTGCCCAAGTGCGTAGGTCACCGGTTACCCGGTCGTAGGTTTCCACCCGCGCAATAACTTCGGCGACCTCTTGGCCATAGGCACCAACGTTTTGCATCGGCGTTGCGCCCACGTAGCCAGGAATACCCGAGAGAGCTTCAATTCCGACCCACTCTTCCACAATGGCACGCTGGACCAGGCTCTCCCATGATTCTCCTGCGCCCACCTCGACCCATGCTCCACCGCAGGAGTCCGAACTCACGGTAATTCCTTGATTCGCTACGTGAATGACTGTTCCGGAAACCGGCTCATCGGCCGCCACCGTATTGCTGCCACCACCCACGATCACGATGGGAATACCCCGTTGATCGCACGAGCGAACCGCGTCGATCAGCTCCGATCGAGATTCTGGACGGAGTAACGTGTCGATTCGACCACCAACGTGCAGGGTCGTCAGGTCGGCCATGGATGACTGCATGGCGCTAGTTCAACTCAGTCGGACGACCGCGTTAGCGCGACCCAAAACGCTTGCGTCCCCGCACATAGCAGTGATGTTGACCTTCACTCGCTGTCCATCTAATTTTTCGGCAACAACGCCGGTGAAGGTCACCTCTGCACCTTGGTCGTCATCAGGAACAGGTACCGGTCGGGTGAAACGCACGCCGAATTCCTCGAGCGCCGCCGGGTCGGTCACCCAGTCGGTCACGACGCGACCAGCTTGGGCCATGGTGTACATGCCGTGAGCGATGACATCAGGAAGGCCAACTAACTTGGCAACACGTTCATTCCAGTGGATGACATTGAAATCACCCGAGGCCCCGGCATAGCGAACGAGGTCCAGTCGCGTGATGCGCACTCGTTTCTCCGGCAACACATCACCGACGACAACCTGATCAAACGCTACTCGTGATGCCATGATTGGTCCCTCACTACTCTTCTTCAGCGCTGCCGCGCGCCACAATGACCGAAGTGGTACTCACGATGACTGCACCGGCAGGATCGACCACGTCGGATCGCAACGTCAACATGTCATTTCCTGCTACGGATCGAATCGCGTCAATCACCGAAACAACGGTGACGAGGTCGCTAGCGACGATGGGGCGCGCGTAGGTGAAGCGCTGCTCTCCGTGGACCACGCGTGCGTAATCCAAACCCAGATCCGGGTCGAACATGGCGCTAGCCATGGCCACGTGGGTGATCACGAACGCGAAGGTGGGTGGGGCAACGAGGTCGGTGAAGCCAGCCGCCTGCGCTGCGGATAGATCGTGACTGACCGGGTTCGTATCGCCGATGGCTTGGGCGAACTCGCGCACTTTTTCCCGCCCCACGAGATAGGGCGGGGATGGTGGGTACTGGCGGCCAATTACAGCAGGGTTCAGACCCATCGCGTTGACTCCCGAAGTCTCTAGCGAGTTTCCTTGTGCTCGGTGTGCTTCTTGCAGGTCGGGCAGAATTTCGCCAATTCCAGTCGATCAGGATCGTTGCGTCGGTTCTTCTTGGTGATGTAGTTGCGGTTCTTGCACTCCTGGCACGCCAGGGTGATCTTCGGCCGGACATCGGTTGCTTTGCCCATGGGGCCCTCCTTAAAAATCTCGACCGGTTGGTCGATGTGGTGCAGTGTCGGGGTAGCGGAGGCCGGACTTGAACCGGCGACACAGCGATTATGAGCCGCTTGCTCTACCTGGCTGAGCTACTCCGCCGTGTGGTGGCCGTGTTACAGGTCGGCCACCAACCGAGCCCCAATACGGAATCGAACCGTAGACCTTCTCCTTACCATGGAGACGCTCTACCGACTGAGCTATTGGGGCGGTGAAGCCTGAGCAGACTACACGCCTAGGGTTGGCGCCGCTGCCTTCGGGTGGCCCCATTGGCCTTGACCAGGCAAAACGCGGTTGAGTACCGTCATGACTACCGCTGCCAAGCCCACCGACTGGACCGCATCAGACATCCCCAACCTGGCGGGATTCGAGGCGATCGTGACCGGCGCCAACTCCGGACTGGGGCTGGTAACTGCGACGCAATTAGCGGCACACGGCGCCCACGTCACGCTCGCCGTCCGAGACACAGAACGGGGCGAGCTTGCAGCCGAGTCAATTCGCACATCCTCCCCCGGTGCCACCGTTGAGGTCTCACACCTCGATCTGGCCAGCCTGGCCAGCGTTCGCGAGTTCACCGAGTTGTGGATCGCTGCCCACCCCGCAGGTCTTCATCTACTGATTAACAATGCTGGCGTGATGGCGATTCCCCGGCGGGAGTCTGCTGACGGATTCGAAATGCAATTGGCCACCAACCATCTAGGCCATTTCGCCCTCACCGGGCTGTTGCTCCCGACCCTGATCACCGCAGGAGGACCGGAGCGGTCACGCGTGGTCACCGTCTCTTCCCAAGCCCATCGGTTCGGACGGATGAACTTTGATGACCTACAGGGTGAACGGAAATACCGCGCATGGGGAGCTTACGGACAATCCAAGTTGGCGAACCTATTGTTCACCAACGAGCTGAATCGCCGACTACGACAGGCTGATGTTCCAGTGCGCGCACTATCCGCACATCCTGGTTACGCTGCAACGAATCTGCAGTCCGCTGCCCCGCGCATGAAAGGCAGCAACATGGGCGAGAAGATCATGGGACTAGCGAATCGCGTACTTGCTCAGAGCGCAGAAATGGGTGCGTTGCCCACCCTGTATGCGGCCACACAACCAGGGTTGCCCGGGGGCCTCTACGTTGGCCCAGATGGGTTCGGTGAGCAGCGCGGCCATCCCACCTTGGTCGGAATGTCGGCAGCGGCAAGCAACCGTGCCGACGCTAGCCGCTTATGGGCGGCAAGTGAAGAACTCACTGGCGTGCACTACCTCGACGGCTAATCTCGACCTAGTGATGTCGAGATCATCGCGATCTTGCTGGTGGCAGGTGCAGGATTCGAACCTGCGAAGCTTTCGCGACGGATTTACAGTCCGCTCCCATTGGCCGCTCGGGCAACCTGCCGTGCTGGTCGAGACATCAGGATCGGTGCGAAAGATTCGCCGACAATGATCATCTCGAAGCCACGCGAGTCTACATACAGCAGCCTCGGACCACATCTTGGCATCGACTCACTGACCGCTGCCGGATAAAGCGATGGCAAACTACTCCCATGGCTGACAGCAGTTTCGACATCGTGTCCAAGATCGACCGCCAAGAAGTTGACAATGCGTTGAACCAGGCGGCGAAGGAGTTGTCCCAGCGCTTCGATTTCAAAAACACCGGCGCCAGCATTGAATGGCAAGGTGAGTTAGGTGTGGAACTGCAGGCCGATACGGAGGAGCGCGTCATGGCCGCCCTCGAGGTCTTTCGCGACAAATTGGTGAAGAGGTCGATCAGCCTCAAGGCCCTTGACGCTGGAGAGCCTCGACCATCAGGTCGGACCTACAAGATCACCTGTGCGCTCACCGCCGGCATCAGCCAAGAGCAAGCTAAGAAGCTTGGCAAACTCATTCGAGACGACGGGCCCAAGAAGGTGAAGGTTGCCGTTCAAGGCGAAGAGTTGCGGGTATCTAGCAGCAGCAGGGATGACCTGCAAGCGGTGATCGCCCTCGTCCAGGAGGCAGACCTAGACTTCCCCGTGCAGTTTGTGAACTACCGCTGACGAATACGGGCCACCAGCGGGGGTTAGCCGGCTAAGTCTTCGATGCCGGCGACAAGTTGCTCCGCTTGGCTCACACCTTCGCGCGGGGTAGGTGCCCAGGCCAGCGCATCGAAGGGACACACCTCAACGCATATTCCGCAGTACATGCACAGGCCCCAGTCGATCGTGAATGCGTCGAGGACCGCAACGCTGCGCGGGCGACGGGCGCCTTCAGGGGTCACCTGTTCGGTGTGACTGTCGATCTCGATGCACCAGACCGGACACTCCCGGACGCAGAGCATGCACGACGTGCAGTCCGGGGCACTTAACTTGATCGTTCCGCGAGATTCAATCGCGATGTCCTCGGTCATTGGCGGTCCTCAATTTCGAACCACTCAGGTCGCGTGCCCGGGGGCGCCTGACGGCGCCGCGATGCACTTCGGCGCGGATCTGGATCTGCACTACCCGGCCAGGGAGTGTCAACGCGCGCCGCAAGGGGTACGTGTTTGCGCAGCGGAGTTAGCGGGGCGTCAGCGGAAAGCAGCAACCCCTGTGCTGCCGAGTGGTTCGACACAACGTTACCGGTGAAGGTGATACCGAACATCTCACCGGTTTCACGCTCATGCCATGCAGCAGCCTTGAAAACATCAACGAGGGATGCCAGTTCCGCATGGTGTTGCGGCACAACCACTCCCCACCACTGCCCTTGCGCTGAATCCACTCGATTAGCGTGCAGCACGACGTGGAACTCATGTTGCTCTGGGCGGTCAATGGCTGTGAGTACATCGAGACAAACCCAACCTTGGCGGTGAGCGCTGGCCATGGAGTCTCGCCACTGCCCTGCACTGATCCACTCGATTCGCTGTGTTATTTCAACAGAATTGGCAGCAATGGTCATGGACGAATCCCATCCGCGGCACCTTCGGCAATGCTGAGGATCGCGGCAATGAGGGCTTCTGGACGCGGAGGGCAGCCGGGGACGTAAACCTGTACCGGAATGGTTTCGTCAATACCCTGCGCAACGGAATAGGAATCCCAATACGGACCGCCACTGGCTGTGCAGGCTCCAAACGCCATCGCCGCTCGTGGTTCTGGCAGCCTCTCCCACGCCGCCTCGATACTTGGACGTAGTGCGTGGGTCAGGGTTCCGGACACAACTAGCAGGTGCAGAGCGGGTACCGGGTCCGCGTCAGCCACCGGTAGTAACAGCCCGCGCGTGAGGGCAGCGGCGAATTCAACGGCGCAGCATGCCAGGCCGAGATCGGTCGCAACGACACGAATTTCTGGATGACTAGCTAACCGGTACTCGCGCGCACCACCGGACACCAATGGGTACACCGGTGCCGGCAATTCGATCACCCTCCCAGAGTAGTCGGCCGCGCGATCGCAAGATTGGACGCACTTGCATGTTCAGCGCGATAGCGTTCGAGGGTGACCACGTCTCCTGCCGACGAAGAACACAAAAGCATCGTTAATCTCCCGCAGGTCGTCATCAGGTTGGCGGGAGACTCTGGCGATGGCATGCAACTCACCGGTGATCGTTTCACTGCCGAAACAGCCGGGTTAGGCAACGACCTGTCAACGCTGCCTGACTTCCCCGCCGAAATTCGCGCACCAACGGGTACCTTGCCCGGTGTCTCGGCCTTTCAACTTCACTTTGCTGATCACGACATCATGACTCCGGGAGATCGACCAGACGTTCTCGTGGCAATGAACCCCGCAGCCCTGCGCGCCAACATCGAGGCGCTTCGCCCCGGCGGTGACCTCATTATCAATACCGACGAGTTCACCAAGAGGAACCTAGCCAAGGTCGGCTACGACACCAACCCCATTGAGGATGACTCACTAGGTGAGTATTCACTTCACCTGGTGCCGCTGACGTCTATGACGGTCGACGCACTTGCTGACCATCCGGTCTCCAAAAAGGAGGCCGAGCGTGCTAAGAACATGTTTGCTCTAGGCCTTTTGTGTTGGCTCTATAGCCGCCCCACGTCCGGCACCATGTCTTTCTTGCGCAGTAAGTTTGCGACCAAACCAGAAATCATGACCGCCAACATTGCCGCCTTCGAAGCTGGCTGGTCATTCGGTGAAACCACAGAAGACTTCATCGTCCGCTATGAAGTCAAGCCAGCCCAGATGGAAGCTGGCACCTACCGCAACATGTCCGGTAATCTGGCGCTGTCATACGGCCTCATCGCCGCTGGTCAGATCAGCGGCCTGCCGGTTTTTCTCGGCAGTTATCCGATCACCCCGGCCTCTGACATCCTGCACGAACTCAGCAAGCACAAGGCTTTTGGAGTCACCACGTTTCAGGCTGAGGATGAGATCGCCGGTATCGGCGCCGCTCTGGGTGCCGCTTACGGCGGCGCACTAGGAGTCACGACAACTTCAGGCCCCGGCATTGCCCTGAAATCGGAAACCATCGGCCTTGCCGTGTCTCTTGAACTGCCACTACTCGTCGTTGACGTGCAGCGAGGTGGACCGTCCACCGGGCTACCCACCAAAACTGAACAATCAGACCTACTGCAGGCGATGTTTGGGCGCAATGGGGAGTCTCCAGTGCCCATCGTTGCCCCGTGCTCCCCCGGCGATTGTTTCGATGCCGCCATTGAAGCCGCACGCATCGCGGTGACGTATCGAACACCTGTCTTCCTACTATCCGATGGTTATCTTGCGAACGGTTCACAACCGTGGCGAATCCCTGATTTTAAATCATTGCCGAAATTTCAGCCCAATTTCGCCACCGAAACCAATCACGAAGGTGACGACGGCGACATGGAGTTCTGGCCCTATTTGCGCGATAAAGACACCCTGGCCAGGCCGTGGGCCATACCCGGAACGCCCGGTCTTGAGCACCGGATCGGTGGTCTAGAAAAGGCCGATGGATCCGGGGAGATTTCCTATGACCCCGAAAACCACGATCGAATGGTTCGACTGCGCCAGGCCAAGGTGAACTCCATCGCCAACACCATCGCCGAGGTCAATGTTGATGATCCCGATGGACGCGCGAAGTTACTGGTGCTCGGCTGGGGGTCCACCTACGGCCCCATCGGTGCCGCCTGCCGTCGCATTCGCGAATCTGGTCGCAGCGTGGCCCAAGCACACCTACGACACCTCAATCCTTTTCCCGCCAATCTGGGGCAGGTGCTGCGTTCCTATGACCGGGTACTCGTGCCAGAAATGAATCTTGGTCAGTTATTGCTTCTTATCCGTGGTCATTTCCTCGTTGATGCCATCGGGTACAACCAGGTGCGCGGGCTACCCTTCACCTCAGAAGAACTCGCGACCACCATCAGTGATCTGCTGGACACCATCGAAACGCAGACGGGGAGTACACCATCAACGAACTAAGGCCTACGAAGTTTCCTGCGCTCGACCTCGTTCCCCATACAGATGTGAAACAGGTGGCCAAGGACTTCAAGAGCGACCAGGAAGTACGCTGGTGTCCAGGTTGTGGCGACTACGCAATTTTAGCTGCGGTGCAGGGTTTCCTACCGGAACTGGAATTGAAGCGTGAGAACATCGTTTTCGTTTCAGGCATCGGATGCTCTTCTCGATTTCCCTACTACGTGGACACCTACGGCCTGCACTCCATTCATGGGCGCGCACCCGCGATAGCAACGGGGCTGGCCATCACTCGGCCCGACCTGAGCGTGTGGGTTGTTACCGGTGATGGAGACGCGCTCTCGATCGGGGGAAATCACCTCATTCATGCCCTCCGACGAAATATCAACATCACGATCCTGCTGTTCAATAACCGCATCTACGGGCTCACCAAGGGGCAGTACTCCCCGACCTCAGAAACCGGCAAAATCACCAAGTCAACCCCGTTCGGCTCACTGGATAACTCCTTCAATCCGGTGTCAGTGGCTTTGGGTGCAGAGGCGACGTTTGTCGCCCGCACAATCGATTCCGATCGGGCTCACCTCACCTCGGTCCTGCGTGCTGCCGCTGCACATGAGGGCACCTCACTGATCGAGATCTACCAGAACTGCAACATCTTCAACGACAACGCCTGGGAGCCCCTGAAAAACAGGGATACCGGAGATGATTTGCTGATCCGACTTGTCCACGGTGAGCCGATAATTTTCGGCGCAGCACGGGATAAAGCGGTCACGAGGCAGCCAGACGGCCACATCGCCGTGGTGAATGTCGACGACATCCCTGAAGCCGAGATTTTGGTTCATGACGCACATGCCGATGACCCGGCCCTCGCCTTCGCGCTCTCCCGACTTTCTGACCCGCAAACGCTCACCGATACGCCGATCGGGGTATTCCGCGATGTACAGCGTCCTTCCTACGATCGACTGGCCCGTGAACAAAACGAAAAAGCGATCACCGAACAAGCAATGGATCTGCGCAGCCTGCTGCACGGTAGCGACACCTGGACTGTGAACTGACTCCGGAGTCGGCGCAGCGAACCACCCTGCTGGGCTTCGTCTACGCGCTCATCGCCTACGGCCTCTGGGGAGCATTTCCGCTGTATTTTGCCATCCTCGACACGGTTTCTCCCGCGGAAATCGTGGCCCATCGCATCATCTGGTCGTTCGTTTTTCTCCTCATCGTCATCGGTATTGGCCGAGGATGGAGACGGCTGGGCAGCGTATTGAAGAATCGACGCACCCTGGGCATTCTCGTGCTTGCTGCGATCGCGATCACCGTGAACTGGTCCACCTACGTCTATTCGGTAAGCACCGATCAGGTGGTGGATGCCTCCCTGGGCTACTTCATCAATCCGCTGGTGTCCGTTGCCCTGGGCGTGGTGATCTTGAAAGAGAGCCTGCGTCGATGGCAGTGGGGTGCGGTAGGGATTGCTACTGGGGGTGTCGTTGTCATCGCCATCGGCACAGCCGCGATACCCGCCATCGGACTCATTCTGGCGTTCTCCTTTGGGTCCTATGGACTATTGAAAAAGATGGCCGGTGTTGATGCAATTTCAGGACTCACCGTTGAAACCATGGTGCTATTCCCGGTTGCCGCGGTGGTTCTGGCCCTGGCGGAACTGCAAGGTAGCGCCGCCTTCGTCGTAGACGGAGTCGGAATCACCATCCTCCTTCTACTGCTCGGTCCCATCACGGCCATACCGTTGCTCGCCTACGTCGGTGGCGCCAATCGACTGCCGCTATCCACGCTAGGGATCATGCAATACGCCACACCCACCATCCTGCTGATCCTTGGGATCACCTATTTCGCCGAGACCGTCACCGGGTTGGAGTGGATTGGTTTCGGACTCATCTGGACTGCGCTGGCAGTCCTCTCCGTTGATGCACTCCGGCACCGTCGACGACCTAACCCTGCCGATGCTCTGGAGATCGGCCAAATCGCCTAACACGGCCCTCCCGGCAACCACCGGTGCGGCGATGTAGGTGGGCACGAACAGCTTCCCGTGTCGAGGATTTGGCGGTGGCCCTACTTGTAGATTCGGCGAATTGGGCATGGCGGGACGAGCAGCAGGCAACTCGTTCAGGCGCTCTACGCGGCCGGACTCCGCCGACCCCGCCGGGTTACCTAGGGTAGTGGCATGAGTGTTTCTGCTGATCCACAAAGCCGCAAAGCCCTCGTTGACCTTGCCCAAAAATTCACCGAACGTGAGATCACGCCATTTCTGGCCACCTGGGAAACAGAGGGACGGCTGCCCCGGCATCTGCACCGTTTAGCCGCTGAGGTTGGCCTGCTCGGCATCGGCATCGACCCCAAACTTGGCGGCTCCGGTGGAGATTTTGCCGACGTGGTGGCTATGACCGAGGCCATGATCGGGGCAGGCGCTAGCGGTGGTGTGATTTCGGCACTCTTCACCCACGGAATCGCCCTGCCCCATGTGATCGACGAGTACCACCGCAGGGTTGGCGCGACCGAGATGGACGGTGCCGACTATCTGCTGGCGCACATCATTGAGCCAGTGCTGCGTGGGGAGATGATCCTGTCTCTTGGCGTCACCGAACCCGATGGTGGTTCAGACGTTTCTCGACTACGCACCCGTGCTGAACGAGTAGATGGCTCCTGGGCCGTGTCGGGCGCTAAAACGTACATCACCTCAGGCGTTCGAGCAGATCGCGTGGTGGCTGCTGTAAGAACTCCAGAAACCGGCGAGGGTGCGGCTGGGATCACCTTGATGCTCCTTGATCCGGCTTCTCCTGGATATGCCACCCCCAGAGCGCTGGCCAAGATGGGCTGGTGGTGCAGCGATACGGCGGAACTCGCTTTCAACGAAGTTCCCGTGGCCCCGCGCGATGTCTTGGGACTGGGACTTGGGTTTGCGTCACTAGCCAATCACTTTGTGTCAGAGCGACTCTCCCTCGCGGTCACCGCCTACGCCACCGCCCAGCGGTGCCTTGACTTGACCGAGACCTGGGCCAAGAACCGAGAAACCTTCGGGCGCCCACTCATCTCCCGCCAGATCGTTCGCCACACCCTGGTTGACATGTACCGGCGCACCGATGTTGCCCGCATCTACACGCACGCAATTACCGATCGCTACATCAATGGCGAACAGCTGATAGCCGAAGCAGCCCTCGCTAAACAAACGGCCGTGGAGGCAGCGGAATTTGCAGCAAACGCCGCAGTTCAACTACACGGCGGAATGGGCTACATGCGCGAGAGCGAGGTAGAGCGGCACTACCGCGATGTGCGCGTGCTCGGCATCGGCGGCGGCACAACGGAGGTCATGACCGATCTGGTTGCTCGACTTCGGGGCTACTAGCCGGTGCGGTTGACCACGTAGTCGCACAGGGCTCGCAGAGCCTCCGTGGCCGGGTCATCACTGAGTCCGTCGAGGCAGGATCGAGCACTGTCTGCCCATCGACGTGCCTCGTTTTGTGCTTCGATCAGGGCCGGATGTGCCCGAAGGGCGGACAGGGCACGACCATGTTCAACCTCATCGTGAAGTGCGCGAGACAGCGCATCCACCAACCACGGATCATCGTTGGCACGCATAGCCATGAGTGCCGCCAGGGTAGGTACACCCTCGCGTAGATCGGTGCCGGGTGTCTTACCCGACTGCGCAGAATCGCTGGTGATGTCCACGAGGTCATCGGCGAGTTGGAAAGCGACACCGATGTGCTCACCGAATCGGGTCAGTGTCGCGGTGGTCTGCGCGTCAGCACCGCTCATGAGCGCACCGAACTGGCACGACGTGGCGATGAGTGAACCAGTTTTATCGGCAAGGACCTGTAGGTGATGCTCTACCGGATCCGCGCCTTCGGCGGGACCTACCGTTTCGCGAATCTGCCCGGTGCACAGTCGTTCGAAGGTGCGGGCCTGGATACGTACGGCGTCAGGGCCAAGATCGGCCAAGATCTCACTGGCGCGGGCAAAGAGAAAATCACCGGTCAAGATTGCCACCGTATTGTTCCAACGCGCGTTCGCCGAACTCGCTCCACGACGTAGATCGGCCTCGTCCATGACGTCGTCGTGGTACAGCGTGGCCAGGTGGGTTAATTCAACAACAATGGCGGCGGGCACAACACCCACACTGCGAGGTTCACCGTACTGAGCAGCCAGCAACACCAGTAGCGGACGAAACCGTTTGCCACCAGCATCCACCAGGTGCCGTGAGGCCTCGGTCACAAACGGGTAATCGCTGCGGACGGCTTCGCGTAGACCCGTTTCAACTCGGGCCAGGCCATCGGCCATCTGGTCAGCCAGCTGGCTATCAATGCCAAGCCCGTACATGCTGGTCATGATTCGAGGGCTCATAAGCGGACTCCTTTAATAGCGAACGCTCATGACGTTACTACCGAAGGAAGACATTGGCCTGTTCGACCAGATCCAAAACCGGTTGCGGAAAGACACCCAAAATGACCGTCACAGCCACAGAAATGGCTAAAACGAGCGTGGTAAACACCGAAGGGAGCACAACGGTAGGTCCGTCCTCGGCCGGCTCGGTGAAGAACATGAGAACAATCACACGGACATAGAAGAAGGCCGCAATGATGCTGGCAATCACACCCACGATCACCAAGGGCACAGCGTCGGCAAGGATGGCAGCTTCAAAGACGGTGAACTTGCCGATGAAGCCGCTGGTGAGCGGGATGCCGGCGAAGGAAAGCATGAACAGCGACATGGATAGGGCCAGAACCGGAGATCGTTTGCCCAACCCTGCCCAGTTCGACAGGTGGGTTGCTTCACCGCCATCTTGACGAACCAAACTGATGACGGCGAAGGCACCGAGGGTGGCGAAGCCATAGGCCGCCAGGTAGAACATCACTGCGGCGACGCCTTCAGGGTTCACCGCAATGACGCCCACCAGGATGAAGCCGGCCTGGGCGATCGATGAATAGGCAAGCATGCGCTTGATGTCGGTCTGAGTGATAGCCAGAATCGACCCCACCAGCATCGTTGCGATCGCGATGATCCACAGGGCAGGCTGCCAGTCCCAGCGGGCACCGCCGAAGGCGACGTAGAGAAAACGCAGGAGCGCACCGAAGGCGGCAACCTTGACGGCCGCGGCCATGAAGGCGGTGACGGCGCTGGGAGAGCCTTGGTAAACGTCAGGCACCCACTGGTGGAAGGGAACCGCACCCACCTTGAACAGCAATCCGATAACGACGAGGCCAAAGCCGATGAAGATCAGCGGAGTTTGTCCAGGGTTCGCGCTCAGTGCATCAGCGATACCGGGCAGCGAGATAGTGCCGGAGAAGCCATAGAGCATCGCTGCACCGAAGATGAAGAATGCTGAGGAGAACGCCCCGAGGATGAAGTACTTCAGTGCCGCTTCTTGGCTGAGCAGGCGACGGCGGCGAGACATTCCGGCGAGTAGGTACAGCGGCAGTGACATGATCTCTAAGGCAATAAACATCACGAGTAGGTCATTGGCCGCGGTAAAGAGCATCATGCCGACAACCGCGAACAGCATCAGTGGCCAGACCTCGGTCTGCATGAACCCACGAGTGCTCAGCACGCGCTCTTCCTCAGATCCGGGTAGCGCAGATGCGCGCGGCGCGAATGCATCGCCGGCTGGATCAACCCGGCGCTCAGCCATGAGCATCGCCGACACGATCGCGATCAGCAGAATCAGGCCCTGCAGCACCAGACTCGGCCCATCAATGGCCAAGGAACCGGTGATCACTCGTGTTCCTGCTTGCGAAATGAGGACGACGAAGGCGGCAATGAGTGCACCGAAGGTGAGCACAAGCTGAATTCCACGGCGCGGTCGTCGTGGCGCGAAAGCCTCGACCAGCACTCCGACGACAGCGGTGGCACCCACGATGATCATGGGGGCAAGGGCTAGGTAGTCAATGTCTGGAGCGATCAGGATGTCGTCCATTACTGACCCCCTCCTGTCGTGTCGATCTGCGGAGGTGGATCGACCACTCCAAGCGTCTGCTGTGTCCACTCCACCGCGGGATTGATGACGTCCAGAGCCGGCGCGGGGAAGACGCCAAGAACGATCGTAAGTAGCACCAGGGGTGCCAAAGCGGTCACCTCACGCGCTTTCACATCGGTCATGGGGTGCGCAGATCCCGGTGCGTAGGCTGCCGGAACGGGACCGGTTGCCGTGCGTTGATAGAACCGCAAGACATAGGCCGCGGTAAACACGATGCCCAACGTGGCAACGACGGCCACCCACGGGTAGATCTGGAATGTACCCAGCAGCACCATGAATTCGCCGAGGAAACTGGCCAAACCAGGCAGCGCCAAGGAGGACATGGCAGCGAAGAGAAGGAAGCCGGCGAGTACCGGAGCCACCTTGCTGATGCCGCCGTAGTCGCTGATGAGGCTGGAACCCCCGCGCCGAGCCATCAAGAAGCCCGCGACGAGGAACACCGCTGCTGTGGAGAGACCATGGGCCACCATGTACAGCACCGAACCACTCATGCCGATATTGGTGAAGACGAAAATCCCCAGTGCGATAAACCCAAAGTGAGACATGGAGCTGTATGCGAACAAGCGCTTCATGTCATTTTGACCCAGGGCCACCAGTGCGCCGTAGAGAATGCCGATGACCGCCATCGCGATCACAACCGGGGCGTAGAACTGGGATGCCTCGGGGAAAATTGGCAGCAGATACCGGATCATGCCGAAGGTGCCGACCTTGTCCAGTACACCGATAAGGAGGACCGCAGTTCCGGGCGTGGATTCTTTCGCCGCATCGGGCAGCCAGGTGTGGAAAGGAAATAGCGGAGCCTTGATGGCGAAAGCGAAGAAGAACCCGAGGAACAGCAAACGCTGGGTGGTTGAGTCCATCTCCAAACCCACCAGGGAGAGGAAATCGAAGGTGCCCTCGCCCAGTTGCCGTCCAGACACGACATAGAGACCGATCAGTGAGGCGAGCATGAACAGTCCACCGACGAGGCTGTAGATCAAAAACTTCACCGCGGCGTACGCACGCTGGGGACCGCCATAGCGCCCGATCAGGAAGTAAATCGGTACGAGCATGGCTTCGAAGAAGACGTAGAACAAGAAGACGTCGGTCGCGGCGAAAACACCGATCATCAATGTTTGCAGCACCAGGATCAGCGCGAAGTAGCCCTTGACCGATCCAAGTTCTTCATCAACGTCGTGCCATCCAGCCAAAATAACCACCGGCACCAGCGTCGCGGCTAGTCCGATGAGAACCAGACCAATGCCATCTACACCCACCGAATAACTAATGCCGAGCGCAGGAATCCACGATGCACTCTCGGTGAACTGGAACGGATCTGTCGCGTCGGCATCGAACTGCAAAGCCATCGCGATGGTCATACCGAGGGCGATCAAGCTGAAGGCCAGGGCCAACTGCTTAGCCAACAGACCCTTAGACCTTGGTAGCAACATGACAACAACAGCACCGACGAGTGGGATGACACCGATCGTGGTCAGCCACGGAAAATTACTCATGGCAGCATCACCAACCCAAGTGCGGCGAGAACCACAAGGACACCGATCACCATGACGAGTGCATAGGTACGGGTGAACCCAGTTTGGATGCGGCGGAGGCGACCGGACACTCCGCCCACTGCAGCCGCCAGACCATTAACGAAGCCGTCAACTGCACGGTTGTCGAACCATACGAGGAATCGAGCGGTGTACCAGGTCGGGCGCACGGCCACCACGTCATTGATTGCATCATCGAACATGTTCTGGCGAGCCGCCACGGTGAGTACCGACACTTTCTGCGGGGGTTCAATCGGAACCGAGCGGCGATAGATCCAGATCGCGACACCCACACCCACGAGAACGGTGGCGAGGGTAATCATCTCCAGCACCACGGTGGGAATCGCTAGTTCGCGTTCCTCAAGTCCGGTGACCGGAGTCAGCCAAGTTTCGATGTCACCCCAGTACACCAGCGCCATGCCGGTGAAGGCCGACCCGAAACCTAAAATAATCAACGGAATGGTCATGACCGGCGGGGACTCGTGCGGATGCGCGTCGTCTTCCCACCGGGCCTTGCCGAAGAACGTCATGACAATCATGCGGGTCATGTAGAAACCGGTAATGCCCGCGGCCAGTACCCCGGCGATGCCCACGATGTTGCTCTGCTCGAAGGCCGCGTGAATGATTTTGTCCTTCGAATAAAAACCAGAGAACGGCGGAATACCGATGATGGCCAAATAACCCGCGGTGAAGGCACCAAAGGTAATGATCATGGCGGCACGTAGCGCACCGAAACGACGCATGTTGACGCCGTTGTTCATGCCGTGCATGACCGAACCGGCACTCAAGAAGAGGTTGGCCTTGAACACACCATGGGTCAGTAGGTGGAAGATGGCAAACACATAGCCGATCGGCCCGAGACCGGCGGCGAGCACCATGTAGCCGATTTGGCTCATCGTTGAACCAGCCAGGGCCTTCTTGATGTCGTCCTTCGCCGAGCCGATGATCGCGCCAATAATCATGGTGATGACACCGACCACGACAACCGCGGTCGCTGCGAAAACAGTTCGATCGTAAATCGCGTTGCTGCGCACGATCAAGTACACGCCCGCTGTCACCATCGTGGCCGCATGGATCAGCGCTGACACCGGCGTGGGGCCTTCCATCGCGTCAAGCAACCAGGCTTGCAGCGGGAACTGCGCAGACTTACCGGCAGCGGCCAGGAGCAGCAGCAGGCCGATCCAGGTGAGCGTGGAGTCGCTCGCTTCCCCGGCGTTGGCGAAGACCGAACTGAACGTAACCGAGCCGAACGTGACGAACATGAGCATGATGGCGAGGCTGAGCCCCACATCACCCACGCGGTTGATCACGAATGCCTTCTTGGCGGCCGCGGCGGCGCTGTTCTTGTACTGCCAGAAACCGATCAGGAGATAGGACGCTAGACCCACCCCTTCCCAGCCCACGTACAGCAGCAGATAGTTATCGGCCAGAACCAGCAGCAGCATCGCGGCAATAAAGAGGTTGAGGAACCCGAAGAAACGCTTGCGGTCTGGGTCATGGGCCATGTAGCCAATGGAGTAGATGTGAATGAGCGTGCCGACAATGGTGATGAGCAACACGAAAACCATGGACAGTTGATCGAGCTGGAAAGCAACGTCAACATCAAACTGCCCGGCGAAGACCCAGGTGAATGCGGTCTGGCCGAAAGCGCGGTCATCTGCGGATCGACCCATCATCTCCAGCAGCATGATGATGCCGAGAATCGCAGAAACGCCCACCGTTGCGACGCCGATAAAATGGCCCCACCGTTTCAGCAGACTACCGGTGGTGAGCAAAATGATCGCCCCTGCAAGCGGTAGCGCGATCAGTACCCAGATGTACTGGAAGATTCCCGTCGCAGCATTCAACGGCTCCAAAAGGGGAGCCGTTTGAGCAACGACAGCGCCGGTCCCAATCACGGCGCCTCCTCGCTTATCACCAGTTGTTCCTCACATCTGTGCTGTCTTGGGCAACCCCGACCATGGCGTGGTCGGGGCCATGGTCTAGTACTTCAACAGGTTCGGCTCATCGATGGAAGCAGAGCGCCGAGTTCTAAAGATCGTCACGATGATGGCCAAACCAACAACCACTTCCGCTGCGGCGACGATCATGACGAAAAAGGCAACAACCTGGCCATCCAGGGTGCCGTTGATGCGAGCGAAGGACACGAACGCAAGATTTGCAGCGTTGAGCATCAACTCGATCGACATGAAGACCACGATCGCGTTGCGCCGAATCATGACTCCGAGTGCGCCAATGGTGAACAGCAACCCCGACACGATGATGTAGTTCTCCGGATTCATGACCGCTCTCCCGGTGAGGCGCCGGGATCATCAGCGACCGGAGTGACCGTGGGGCCAAAGACAGCTTCGCCTTCGGTGAGGGCGCGAGTTTCTTCAACCGCGCCGATATCTACCGGCCGTAGGTCGCCCCGGGCACGCAGGGGTGCCGGCACCGATTGTTCCGCCAACGTGCCATCGGGTAGCAGAGCCGGGGCATCCACGGCGTTGTGTCTGGCGAAAACGCCGGGAGTGGGAAGCGGGCCGGGCGCACCCGAAGCAATACGTTGCCGCATCAGGTCAGCCTGCGTCAGCTTCGGTCGCCAGCGCTCTCGATGGGTGAGCACTAAGGCTCCGAGGGCAGCCGTAATAAGCAGTGCCGCAACAATTTCAAAGGCGATAATGTAGTCCGAGAAGAGCAGGCGGGCGATACCTTCAACATTGCCGCCGTACTCTGCGTTGGCTGCGTCGAGCCCAACCATGGGAATACCACTCAGGGCCGAACCGAGCCCGGCGGTGAGTAGCACGCCGAAACCCACCGCGAGCAAAATGGCGGCAACGCGCTGCCCTCGAAGGGTTTCCACGAGTGAGTCTGACGAGTCAACACCAACCACCATGAGCACGAACAGGAACAGCATCATGACCGCACCGGTGTACACGATGATCTGGACCATGCCGAGGAACGGTGCAGCATTGGCGATGTACAGGACGGCCAGGCTGATCATGGTCAGGGCCAGCCACATCGCGCTGTGCACGGTGCGCCGGGATAAAATCAAGCCAAGTGCACCGGTTACCGACAGCACCGCGCAGACCCAGAAGACGATAGCTTCACCGGTGCCGATCTCGGTCACGTCGACTCCTCTGCAGTATCGGTGGCCGATCCGGTATCCGCGCCGGTATCCATGGCCCCGGTGACCTTACCGGCGTAGTAGTCCTTCTCGGTGAACCCCGGCACCATGTCGTGCGGCGGCAGCACCATTCCGGCCTGCAATGGGGCGAGCAGATCCTCTTTGGTGAAGATCAAATCCGTCCGGTTGTTGTCGGCGAGTTCGAACTCATTGGTCATCGTGAGCGCACGCGTTGGGCAGGCTTCAATGCACAGGCCGCAGAAAATGCAGCGGAGGTAATTGATCTGATACACCCGGCCGTAACGCTCTCCCGGTGAGAATCGACCTCCCTCTGAATTATCTGCCCCCTCCACAAAGATTGCATCTGCCGGGCAGGCCCACGCGCACAGTTCGCAACCGATGCACTTTTCCAGGCCATCGGCCCAGCGGTTGAGTTGATGCCGGCCATGGAATCGTGGCTTGGGCGGATACTTTGCTGCAGCCTCGGGATATTGCTCGGTAACCACCCTTTTGAACATGGTGCGAAACGTGACACCAAACCCACGCACCGCTGTTGGCAACTCAGGCATCGGAGGACTCCTTAGGTGCATCATCATCGGGCAGTTGCGTTGGGCTCGGGCCAGATGTGACTGCGGTGGTCACCGTTGCGGCAGCCAGTGGACGTTGCGATACGCGCGACGTGTACGTGAATTCCTGGCCGGGCATGGGTGGAACCGGGAATGCACCGGCCATGGGGTCAAAGGGTGCATCGTCGGTCAACGCCG
>Ga0075118_10000315_pt1 | contig 48057 bp, 57 predicted proteins | sample AntAceMetag02UKE_FD_69794 | JGI IMG/M metagenome (GOLD analysis project Ga0075118, IMG submission 69794) | Saline lake microbial communities from Ace Lake, Antarctica - Antarctic Ace Lake Metagenome 02UKE | ecosystem: Environmental > Aquatic > Non-marine Saline and Alkaline > Saline | place...
GGGCTTAGGCTCTGGTTTGGGCTCTGGCTTAGGCTGTGGTTTGGGCTCTGGCTTAGGCTCTGGTTTGGGCTCTGGTTTGGGCTCTGGCTTAGGCTCTGGTTTGGGCTCTGGTTTGGGCTCTGGTTTGGGCTCTGGCTTAGGCTGTGGTTTGGGCTCTGGCTTAGGCTGTGGTTTGGGCTCTAGCTTAGGCTTAGCCTTGGCAGCATCCTGGCGCGCGTTAACCTCTGACTTCAGTTCGGGGGACCACAGCTCTACCATCACGGGCTCTGGAGCCCTACGATTCCAATCCAGACTAATGAACAAAAACAAAAATAAAACCGCATGTATCAGGACGGACAGAAAACCCGACTTAATTCGAGAGTTTTTTATCCCACGAGACATTTATTCCTTCGGGGTTACCATCAAGCCAACACGCTCGACATTCATTTTTTGCAGCACGTCCATCATGTCCATAACCCGCTCATATCGTACGCTTTTATCTGCTGAAATCAGTACAGGTTGATTTGGATTGGACTCTTGCTTTTTGGTCACGATCGCCAAAAGCTCACCCCAACCAATCACTCTCGTTGCCTTTGATTTTTCTCGATCGACATAAGCATAATCACCACTGGCTTTGATGATCACCTCAAGCGGTCTTATAGGGACTTGAGAGGACTTGCCAACGCTGGGTAACTCAACCACACCAGGATTCAACATCGGCGCAGTCACCATGAATATTACGAGCAATACCAACATCACATCGATGTACGGTACAACATTCATCTGATTCATTAATTTACGATGTCTTTTCGCCATCACATCACCCAATAATTGTAAGGACTGAGCGTTTGCTAACTCACCGTTACTGACCGCTGTAACAGGTTGGATATCTCGTCCATCCCGCTTTCGTATCGTGCCGTTAAACGCTCAATATCTCTGACGTATCGGTTATAAGCTAGAACGGCTGGTATGGCCGCAAATAGGCCCATCGCCGTAGCCACAAGCGCCTCGGCAATCCCTGGCGCTACTTGCGCGAGCGTTGCCTGCCCAACATTCGCTAACCCCCGAAACGCATTCATGATTCCCCAAACCGTTCCAAAAAGACCGACATAAGGACTAACTGACCCAACCGTGGCTAAAAATGACAGATGCATTTCCAATCGGTCTAACTCTCTTTGATACTGAGCGTTCATCGCCCGTCTAGTGCCATCCATAAGCGTCGGCAGAGACATTGCTGATTGTTGCTGTAATTTTGTAAATTCCCGCAAAGCCGACTCAAAAATTCTATCAAGTGCTCCACGTGACTTACTCGCCCGCACATGCTGATAAAGACTTCCAGGATCATTTACAGAAGCAAAGTAGCTTTCAAAGGCGTTGGCGCTGCGAAACGCATCTTTAAAGACCTCACGCTTTAAAAAGATATACCACCAAGAAACCAGCGACATCCCAAGAAGCGCAATCATTACCAACTGAACTAAAATGCTCGCATTGGCGATCAGCGAAAAAAAAGACATATTCTCCGATACGGTCACAGGCATGAAAGACCTTTCGTTTGAAAAAGAGTATTAAACATAATATTTCAATGTTTCCCTAAGTGATTCTGGGAACTTAACAGGTAAAAAACTATTCACACTAACCGATGCCAAATTAACATTCGCATCCGCCAGCATCAATCCATTTCTACGAACAGTCTGCCTTAATGTGATTTGAGCACGCTTAACCTCAATCTCATCTACAAACACGTCAACCTCATCGTCCAAACGAGCGGGTTGATGGTAATTCAGCGCCACCTTTCGAACGACTAATACCACACCATACTCCTGAACTAACCGTGAAGACTCGTATCCAAGATGCCGAAGCCAATCAGCCCGGGCGCGCTCGAAAAAATCTAGATATCGCGAATGATAAACCACACCACCTGCATCTGTATCCTGATAATAAATACGTGTCGTCACCGAGAAAATAATCGCTAGCGCTCCTTAAATATATTTTGTTCACCAACTGCGTTCGCCTCCAAGCCAAAATGGCTAAAAGCTCGAGGTGTCGCCAATCGTCCCCTCGGGGTTCTTTGGATGTAACCTTCTTGAATCAAGAACGGCTCGATAACATCCTCAATCGTATCGCGAGACTCCCCGATCGCCGCAGCAAGATTATCGACTCCGACGGGACCTCCAGCAAAACGATAAATGATCGCCTCTAGAAGCTTCCGATCCATAACATCAAGACCCCGGCCATCGACATCTAAAATTCTTAGCGCCTCATCGGCGACGGTTTGATCAATTTTTCCTTGAAACTTAACATCTGCAAAATCACGAACGCGCCGCAATAAACGATTTGCAATACGCGGGGTCCCGCGCGACCTGGACGCTATTTCTCGAGCGCCATCTCCATCGATCGTCGTATTTAATAGCGCTGCAGATCTTTTTATGATCTTAGTGAGTTCATCAGGCGTGTAAAACTCTAGCCTGGATACAATGCCGAATCGATCGCGCAAAGGATTGGTCAACATACCAGCCCGCGTGGTGGCTCCGATCAACGTAAAAGGTGGGAGATCCAGCTTCACTGACCGCGCGGCAGGCCCTTCACCAATCATGATATCCAGCTGGTAGTCTTCTAATGCGGGGTATAGTATTTCTTCGACCGCTGGTGACAATCGATGAATTTCATCAATAAATAAAACGTCATTGGATTCTAAATTTGTTAATAAAGCTGCCAGATCGCCAGCTTTCTCAATCACAGGGCCAGAAGTCTGCCTGATATTGACCCCCATTTCTCGGCCAATAATGTGGGCCAATGTCGTTTTACCCAGACCCGGAGGACCAAAAAGTAAAACATGATCTAACGGTTCCTTACGGCCTATCGCAGCCTGAATGAACACACTTAATTGACCTCGAATTTTTTCTTGGCCAACATACTCATCAAAACGACTGGGGCGTAGCGCTCTATCTGCGCGATCCTCTGGCGCGATCGGCGAAGATGCAGGGGAAACCAGTCGATCAGTCTCAATCATAAAATCAGTAATCTTCCAGAAAATCAGTAATATAAGGTTCAATCAACTGAGCATGTTCTAGTGTCAACATATCTGAACTTGCCGCCAGGTAATCCAAACGCTCGTTAATGCGCCCCGTCAGGCTGATGATCAGTGTCGTAAAATATTTTTTTCCCAATTGCGATAACGCGAATGCCTGGGCATCCGCACCATCTAGATCTGTAGTCACGAAGCGTATTTCCTTTTCCTCGCGATGGTAAATCTCTTGAAATAACTTTAGATCCCCCGCCAACTGCGCTAAGGGGGGCTTCAACTTACCAGAGAACGTTAGGCTCATCATTACCTGTCGAGCAACGCTGTGGTCAATCACAGACGCCTGTTTACCCCCAATATTCGTTTTGAAATGAGCAATTAGTTGACGAACTTCTCTGTCATCAAACGTCTCTTGAACCATACGCTCCCACTCAGGCACCATCCACTCATAGAAGCCATAATCATCAATCATACTCGATTCAATTTTTTCGATTAAAGCTTCTTCGGACTGTCTCCACCATGGATTTTGACGATTCCACGCAGGCCCTAGGCTCCTATCTTCGCCCACTTGGCGCAAAAAACTCCTGACTGAAAGATGAGCTTCCTGCTTTAGAAAATAAGTACTGATTGCCGACGCAGAATCCAGATGGTGGATTGACCAAAGCTCCAGGGCGCCATCATTGTTTGACCTAGCTGGCGAAGAGGCAATCACAAGAAAAAAAAGGGAGAACACCAGTGGCGTTAAAAGAGCTCTGGCTCTTTGCCCAAACAAACTTGACCGATCTTTCATTCTCGTGAATGTCCCGGTAGTGATCATGCTTTGATTATATCTGATGACGCCAAAGATCAGTCAGATCAGCTGTTTTATTTTTAAGATTTGAGTCGAATCAGAATCTTAAGTGGATGATATGAGCTGCAGTGTTTGGCGAATCATCTCTGGAAGGGTTAAACCCTCTTTGACTTTTAATACGGATGCTCGAGCATCACGCTCACTGTAACCCAGTGATACTAAAGCACTAATCGCATCATCAACGAGACTAGGCTTAGTGGGGCTCATGACTGAGCCATCAGGTTTAGCCAGCTTATCGCGTAACTCCAAAATCAAACGCTCAGCTGTCTTTCTACCAATTCCAGGGACCTTCGTTAAACGAGCGGCGTCTTCGGATGCGACCAGCGATCGAAGTTCATCCAAAGATAGAGCAGAAAGTATGGCTAATGCAATCTTCGCGCCAATACCATTGACTTTAAGCAGTTGCCTAAAAGCGATTTTTTCGCCTGGATTACCAAAGCCATAAAGCAAATGAGCATCTTCTCGCACAAGAAGATGAGTGTATAACGTAACTTGTTGTCCAATGTCAGGCAAATCGTAAATCGTACTCATTGGCGCTTCTATTTCATAAGCGATACCACCGACCTCAACCACCAACGTGGGAGGTGATTTTTCTATTAAAACGCCACAAATTCGACTGATCATAATCGCCCTACTCGATATGAGACTAACGTGATTTTAATTGCTGGATTCTACTTGTAACACGCTCTGAATGCGCGTAACAAATCGCACAAGCCAAAGCGTCAGCAGCATCTGTTGAAGGTGCGCTTGGCAGATTCAACAACCGTCTTACCATCTCCTGCACCTGAGATTTATCCGCATGCCCATTGCCGACGACAGATTGTTTAACCTGCAAGGCAGTGAACTCTGACACCGCTAAATCTTTTAGAACAGCCGCAGAAATGGCCGCCCCACGAGCTTGGCCCAACAATAATGTCGACTGAGGATTGACGTTCACGAAGACCTTTTCAACGACCGCGATTGTCGGGTCGTGACTCTCAATAATCTCCATCAAGCCACTTAAAATCTCCTTCAACCGATCAGGAAGCCCTTCACCTGTCGTTTTGATACAACCACTGGTCACATACGTCAATGACTGCTGGTTGACTTCAATCACACCAAAACCCGTAACCCTCAGCCCGGGGTCAATACCTAAAATTCTCAAGAACTTAGACACACCCGATTGAACAAGCACTCACACCTCATAATCTGCTGTCGTATAAACGTCTTGAACATCATCAAGCGCCTCTAGCGCATCCAAAAGTTTTTGCATTTTCTCAGCCTCTTCACCCTCAAGTGCATTTAGAATGGTTGGCTTATAGGTTACTTCCGCAACTTCTGGCTCTAACCCAGACTGTTCAAAGATACTCTTGAGTGACTCAAAATCATTAGGGCTCGCTATAACTTCAACGCTATCATCAGCGTCAGAGATGACGTCCTCAGCACCTCCGGACAAACCCACCTCCATGATCAATTCCTCGTCAGCTCCCGGTGCGAATACAAACTGCGCACAATGTTTAAAGAGAAAGGCCACAGAACCATCCGTACCTAAGTTGCCGCCATGCTTAGTAAATGCGTGCCGCACATCGGCGACCGTTCTTTTAGTGTTATCGGTAAGGCAATCGACCAATACCGCGGCACCACCAATGCCATACCCCTCATACCGCGCCTCTTCGTAATTGACCCCCTCAAGTCCTCCAGAGCCTTTTTTAATTGCCCGATCAATGGTTTCTTTGGTCATGTTCGCATCAAGTGCTTTATCAACAGCCAGACGTAATCGAGGGTTTGAGGCAGGATCGGGTCCAGCCAGGCGAGCCGCAACCGTAATTTCCTTAATAAGCCGAGTGAATACTTTTCCTCGCTTCGCATCCACCGCGGCCTTCCGGTGCTTAATATTTGCCCATTTACTATGTCCGGCCATAACTACCTAACACTCCCCAATATTTAGTCTCACAAGAACTGATTTGTACATATCCATTCAAGCTAAAAAAGACACTGAACTTTTTTTATCCGATTTACACGTTAAACCGGAAATGCATGACATCCCCATCAGCCACCACATAATCTTTTCCCTCTAACCTAACTTTACCAGCATCTTTAGCTGCGCTCTCACCACCATATTGAACAAAGTCGTCGTAACCCACAACCTCAGCTCGAATAAAGCCTTTTTCAAAATCCGTATGAATGACACCAGCAGCTTGCGGCGCCGTACTTCCTCGGCGGACTGTCCAAGCTCGCACCTCTTTTTTACCTGCCGTAAAGTATGTTTGCAATCCAAGCAACTGATAAGCCGCTCTAATAACCCTATTCAGACCAGGTTCATCCATACCAATATCAGCCAAGAACATTGTTTTCTCATCGTCGTCTAGGTCAATCAGTTGCGCCTCTAGTTGAGCGGATATCGCAACTGCATTAGCACCCTCCTTCTCAGACATCGCTATTACCGCATCTAACATTGGATTCTGCGCGAACCCCTTCTCGCTCACATTGGCAACATACATAACCGGCTTCATCGTGAGCAGGAAGAAGGGCTGTAGTTCATCTCGCTCTTCCTTAGAAAGATCTACAGCACGCGCTGGAATCCCTTGATTCAGCGCAGCATCAACTTTTTCCAGCACATCTACGATTCGCTTCGCTTCCTTATCATTACCGGACCGAGCCTGTTTCGTATAGCGAAATAGCTGTTTTTCGATGGATGCTAAATCTGCGAGCGCAAGCTCAGTATTAATAACTTCAATATCAGAGAGTGGATCAACCTTACCACCGACGTGCACAACATTGTCATCAGCAAAGCACCGAACGACATGCGCGATCGCATCAGTTTCTCGAATATTTGCAAGAAATTGATTGCCCAGACCCTCTCCTTGAGACGCGCCCTTAACCAGTCCCGCAATATCAACAAACTCGACAAGTGCTGGTACTGTTTTTTCAGGCACAACCAAGGAAGACAGTTTGTCTAGCCTAGGGTCAGGAACCTCGACGACACCAACATTGGGCTCAATCGTACAAAATGGATAGTTCTCAGCCGAGATCGCCGCTTTGGTCAACGCATTAAATAGGGTCGATTTCCCCACATTTGGAAGCCCTACGATTCCACACTTCATATTCTTATTCCCTCAATAAACACTCGTTCGGTTAGGACTTTGCGTTAGATGAATGCAAAACCAACATAGCCTGGCTCATCGCGCTCGCCATAATGTCTTGTTTCACTTTCAGCGATCGTTGTATCGCCTCGTCAATTAAAACTGTCTCGCTTTGTTGAGGCGCATGAAGCACATAATCAGACACCAATCGTTTATCCCCAGGATGTCCGACTCCGATTCTTAATCTCCAAAAATCAAGACCCACATGACGACCGATGTCCCGAATCCCATTATGTCCACCATGCCCTCCAGAATGTTTGAGCTTAACGACACCAGGCTCTAAATCAAGATCATCGTGGATCACCAAAACATCACTCGCGTCAATGTCATAGAAACGGCACATCGACTGCACCGCACGGCCACTCTCATTCATGAAGGTCTGCGGCTTTAACACCCAAGCATCACTGCCATTCATCTTGATTCGCGACACATCTCCGAAAAATTTTGACTGATGCTCAAATACAATCGCTAACTCAGCAGCCAACTCATTGCACCACCAAAAGCCGACGTTGTGTCGAGTCGCTTCGTACCTGCCACCTGGATTCCCCAATCCTACGAGTAGTTTCATACTCAAATTTTACCCGACATCCCAGTTATAAAAAAAGCCGAGCATCCAATGGTGCTCGGCTATTTAAGCACGGTCGATAAAAATTAAGTCTCGCTCGACGCACCTTTATCTTCATCTGCCGATTCTGTTGTGTCAGCATTCTCACCCTCAGAAGAATCAGCATCTGATGCTTCTTCGTCCGCACTAGCTCCACGGGCTTTTTGTATTGCAACCAATCCGAGATCCTCTCCACCTCGTCCAAGGTGAGCCGATTCAACACCTGATGGAAGATTCAGCTGAGACAAATTAATCGACTCCCCAATCTCAAGTGCGCCACAGTCAACCTCAATAAACTCAGGCAAGTCGCCTGGCAGACAGATTACTTCGACATCAGACTCAATGTGATTCACAACGCCCCCACCCAGCTTAACGCTAGGCGCATCCTCTTCATTGATGAAGTGAAGCGGCACACGCATGGTGATTTTCTCTTTAGCCGAGATTCGCTGAAAATCAACGTGCAACACCTCCATTTTCCAAGGATGCATTTGATAATCTCGAAGCAATACTTTTTGCGGTTTCCCATCTAACAACATATCTAAAATCGAAGCGTGAAATGCTTCTTTTTTCAATTGTCTTAAGGTTTCCTTGTGGTCGAGCTCGATCATATTAGCTCCCTCTTGAGCACCATAGACCACACCCGGGACCTTGCCCGCTCTGCGGAGACGGCGGCTCGCACCCGTTCCCTGCACAGACCGAACTTCAGCATTTATTTTCATGTTGATATCTGACATATTACTTCTCCAATCTAAATGGGAACCTCATCGCGACCAATTCGACCCCCGTACCAAAATGCCAGTTTAACCCAGCAAAAAATATCGTTCTTCAATCAATGAATAACGACGAAACAGAATCCTCATTACTAATACGACGTATTGTTTCAGCGAAAAGATTAGCGATTGATAATTGACGAATCTTGTCACACCCTCGAGCCTCATCTGTAAGCGGTATGGTGTCGGTTACAACCAACTCATCAATCTCAGAACTCGCAATTCTCTCAATCGCCTTTCCTGATAAAACTGGATGCGTGCAATAGGCAAGAACCTTCTTAGCCCCATTTCTCTTAAGTGCGGCGGCTGCTTCACAAAGAGTATTGGCCGTATCGACCATATCATCCATCAAAACACACGTTCTACCACTCACCTCACCAATGATGTTCATCACGGTGGATACATTAGGTTTAGGGCGACGCTTATCGATAATAGCCAAATCCGACTCAAGTCTTTTTGCTAGCGCCCTTGCACGCACAACGCCGCCAACATCAGGAGATACAACGATTAAATCCTCATAGCCACACTTCCAGATATCCCCCAGGAGGACTGGTGCCGCATAAACGTTATCCACCGGTATATCAAAAAATCCTTGAATTTGATCTGCATGCAGATCCATCGTCAACAGTCGATCTACTCCGGCAGCTTGGAGGCAATTAGCCACAACTTTAGCGCTAATCGCCACTCGCGCAGACTTCGGCCTACGATCTTGTCGGGCATATCCTAAATAAGGTATGGCTGCTGTAATGCGTCCGGCTGAAGATCGCTTGAGCGCGTCAACCATCAATAATATTTCCATCAAACTTTCATTAGTCGGGGCGCATGCTGACTGAAGGACGAACACATCTCGCCCGCGCACGTTTTCAAGCAACTCGACCATCACCTCGCCGTCACTAAACCTCCCGACGGTAGCACGACCCATGCCGATATTTAAATGCTTAGCAACCTGCGCCGCTAGGATGGGATTCGCATTCCCAGTAAATACCATCAAACTTTCGTAGGCCATACTTTCGCCGCTCTCCAGGAAAAGTCCTAATTTAGTTCGCTCTGCAGTAACCAGCAGCACGAAGCAATGATTAATGAGATGAAGCTAAAACGCTTTAAAAACTATCGCTTCAGCTCGAAATATGGCTGGGGAGGAAGGATTCGAACCTTCGCATGCTGGAATCAAAATCCAGTGCCTTAACCAACTTGGCTACTCCCCAAAAACTTGTCTGCCTAATCACCCGTCAAATCAAATAACGGATGGTGATCCAATCCTCGAGCCACGAACCCGAACCAGCACGGCGGCACTTTCGTCAGTAGTGCCTTAGCTCGCTCTGGATCCGCAAACGGACAGAATATACTTGACCCCGACCCGCTCATTGCAGCTGGCCCGTGCTGCCCTAACCACTCTAGCACCGACTGCACCTCTGGATACAAACGACATACCGTATCCTGCAGATCATTTCGGCCCTCATGTGAGGAAAAGTCCGCTATTTTGATGGGTTTGGAATTTCGTGTCAATTCCGAGTCACCAAACACTGATGCCGTGGATACAGAACAGTTTGGATGAACAACCAAGTAACAAGCCTCCCCAAGGTCCATCGGGGAGAACTGTTCACCGATTCCCTCAGCAAAAGCATTGCGTCCAAAGATAAAAAATGGCACATCAGCACCAAGTGAAACAGCAAGTTCCTGTAACTCCCGTCTTGTGAGATTAAGCGCCCACAGCTTATTCATCACCAAAAGAACCGTTGCCGCATCTGAGCTGCCACCTCCGAGGCCACCTCCATGCGGAATACGTTTCAACACATCCAGTTCAACACCTTGATTGACAGAATAGCGCTCGACCAACAATCGCGCGGCCTGGACCGACAAATCATCAGCATCAGACCAAGAATGGTGCGACACCCGCCGCACCTCATTTTGAGGTATTAATCTAAACCCAATTGAATCGGCAAAATCAATCAGCCGAAATACGGTTTGAAGCGAATGATAACCATCATCTCGTTTCCCAATAATCCGTAAAAGCAAATTAAGCTTTGCCGGCGCCGGAAAATAATCAAAGCCCTCCCTCATCGTCACAAATCAAGCCTTATCCATTTGTCTAAGACAAACCGAATTTTGAGATCTTCAAATTCAAGTCTCATGACTCGAGGAAGCATAGACCCCTCAGCGTATTGCTCGAAAGTAATTTTCCACCCATCTTGCTCGAGATAGGTCAAGCGTTGTTGGCTATCTCTTGCGGCCAAATGATCCACAGCCACCTCGGGGTTTACTCGCCCTCGAGCCCAATACTTCAATCCATTTAGAGGCAAACTCCAACCCAGCACCCGCTGGGTTAACTCTTCTACCGAAGGCGCTTCATAGACCTGATCTTTCGTCTCCAAGACAGCTCCTTCACGAGGAGAGACCAATATCACAGCAATAATCGACCCCGTAGGCGCGTAAACATCAACAGCATCAATATCAGCGCGATGACTCCACTTGATTCGAGCCGAGGAGCCCTCTTTTCCCATCTTCGCGGCAATACGACCCGAGACTTCAAATTCGTCGTACACGAACTGGGTCGTCGGCAGTTTCTTCTCTTGAAATAGCGAACAACCTGTCACAACGACACTCAGAACCGCACAAAATGCCCAGGCCTTAATCACCCCCATACCGCTTCACTGTGTCGAGCAAAACATCGTTGTCCGGAAATTGGTCTAAAGCGCTCGTCCAAACGAATTTAGCGTCAACCTCAAGACCTACAGCCCAAAGCGCTTCGCCCAAGTGAGCCGCTATTTCGGGATGAGGCTCGAGCTCATAGGCTCTTTGCAACAACACGATGCTTTTATCGTAATTTTTCAGCTTAAATTCAATCCAGCCCATGCTATCGATAAATACAGGGTCATCTGGAGACAATTCAAGCGCACGGATAAGCAGCGTTTTAGCCTCATCGAATCGATCCGTTTTATCTACAAGGGTGTATCCCAACGCGTTGTAGGCCTGCGCGTTATTTGGCTGCAACTCAATCAAACGTCTCAGTCTTATCTCTAAAATATCAAGGCGACCAATTTGTTCTGCCGCCATAGCCGAGCTGTACAAGAGACTAGGCTCATTCAACCTCGCGCTCAATCCTTCGTCAAGAACACGAAAATAATCTTCAAGCTTCCCCGACTCTCGATACATCATGCCTTGCAACTCAACAAACGCGACAAAATGTTCTGGGGTCTCGCTCGCCCTTTGCTTGAGGTAATCGATTGTCAACTCAAGACCCTCTGAGACCAACTTAAGCTTCGCCAAATGCGATTGCGCCTCAATGAATCGTTCGCCCTTAGGCACACTAGAAAACCAATTTTTAGCCGTTTCAATAGAATTTAATTTTTCATCAATGAGGCCTAATTGAAAATAGGCAGAGGCTCGATCTTCGTACCCTAGAGAAAGAGCTCGATGAACCCGATCTTTTGACTCTTCAAACCTTTCGACCTCGAACATTACTAGCGCCAGAGTAAACCGCACATTGGCGTTACTGGCATCATCTCGCACCATATACTGCAGATGAGGAATCGCATCCTCGTAGCGCTCTTCTCGAATTAAATCCCCTACGACACTCGCCCGCACAACACCCGCATCGGCGTGAAACTCAAGAAATTCAGATAGGAATTTAATGGATTGAGCGCTGTCAATTTTTCTTAGCGCGGAAGCCTGCAATAAAGCAGCATCCTCCGAGCGGGGCTGAAAACCCAATGCTTTTTCAGCATGCATGCTGGCTTGTTCAGCAAATCCGGCTCTCAAAGCCGACTGACCAAGTAATAACGATTTAAGCGCAGAATCTGGCAAGCTTAATGTGACTTCTGATAAAAATCGATATCCACCCTCTCGATTCTGTGCACTACCTACCAAGTCGCCTAAATATTGAAGTTTTTTATCTATAGCGCTCTCATTATTGGCCAAAAACTCTCGAATTAAAGGTCGGGCAACATCAAATTCGTTGTTCCTCAGGATCACCGTCAAGTAGACAAATTTAGCCTTGATTGAATCGGGGTCTAATCGAAACCAAACTTTTGCGGCCTCTAGAGCAAGGTCCAGCCTCCGCGCAACATTCGCGGCATCGGCGGCCATCTCTGCGATGTCAGCTCGCTCCTCAATCCGGAGTATATCCACCAATGTCTCCGCAGAAAGTTCATAAAGCTTATTGTGTTTCGCAAATTCAGCGATCAAAAATTTCAACATCAGATCGGAGCGAAAAGCACCACGTGGACGATCTCGTCGACGCTGCTCCTGCAGTGGATTGAATTCGTCGCCATCAGACTGCGCCTGAGCCACCCACATGTCGTAGGAGATTGCGGGCGGGCAAAAGACACACTCGTCAGTAGGGCTTCCAGTCGCACCAAGGGCTGAAGGCGGCACCAGACAAACGAAAAAAGCCGCAAAAAGTGATAACAATATCTTCATAATTAACTCGAAAGGTAGTCCTTAAAGAACATCTGATCACAATTAATGTAAAAAATTCACTGTAACTGACAACCAATTATGCGCCCAGCCTTCAAAGAAGAGTTAAGTTTAGGTATATTACTCCACTTACTCTGACCAGTTCGCCTCGAGACTTTATCGAACGATATTGTTACAGTCGCACACTGAGCCGGATCAACACAGACCTTTAACACTAAGCTAAAGTCGCAAAAAATATGGCCAATCAAGATAACTCCCTGACATTATCAGCCTCAGGACTCACCCGCAGGTACGGTAATAATATCGCTGTCAGTGATGTGTCTTTATCACTACGCAAAGGGGAAATAGTAGGCCTACTAGGGCCCAATGGGGCAGGCAAGTCAACAATGATGAAAATGATCACTGGCAACCTAGCCCCCACTGAGGGATCCATTCAGGTGTGCGGCATCGATCTAATTGATGACCCAATTGCCGCAAAAACAAAAATTGGATACTTACCCGAGATTCCTCCCGTATATAAAGAATTGCGCGTCGACGAGTACTTAAAGCTTGTTGCCAAGCTGCATAAAGTATCCGCAAAAAGAATACACGCAGCAGTTGATCATGCTAAGGAAAGAACGGGGTTGACTGAGATGAGCCAGCGCCTCATCGGCTCACTATCAAAAGGCTTTCAGCAACGCGTTGGTATCGCACAAGCAATCATCCATGAGCCTGAAGTCGTGATCCTAGATGAGCCTACCGTTGGCTTGGACCCGAATCAAATTATTGAAATTCGTTCTTTAATTAAAGAGCTGGGTGAAAACCACAGCGTCATTCTCTCAACACATATACTTCCCGAGGTCGAGGCTATTTGTGACAGCGTTAAAATACTGCACAAAGGAAGGGTTGTTTTCGATGACGAAATCGGCGGACTAAGACAATTCCGCTCAGGAAAATCAATCCAAGCCTCTTTCCGCAACCCTCCCACTCAAACTCTGCTCGAGAGCACACTAAGCAACGTAAAAATCACTGCCATCCGGGATGGCGTATATCGCATCTCTGGACTTGAATTAGAACATGACCCGACTGACGACCTGGTGCAAATCAGCGTTCACAAAGGCTGGGGGTTGTTTGAACTGGTGGGTGCTCAGGCGAGCGTTGAAGAAGTGTTTGTAGAACTCACCACTCAAGACATCGTCTCGATGTGATGACCCCGACAACTATTATGCATTCAAAAAATACACAATGATTATCGTTATCGCACTCAAGGAACTCCGGTCGATGTTTGCCTCTCCACTGGCTTGGGTCGTCCTAGCCTTTGTTCAGGTTATCTTGGCTAATATTTTTATCGAACAAGTCAATACATTCATGATCGTGCAAGCGCAACTCGCAAGAACACCAAATGCTCCTGGATTGACTGAGTTGGCAATTGTCCCGATGTTTGGGGCTGCGCAAATGGTTTTACTAATGTCCATTCCACTCCTAACAATGAGGCTGATCTCCGAGGAAAAACGTAATCAAACCATGGCTCTTCTTGTGTCTGCCCCGATATCCATGATGCAAATTATTGTCGGTAAATTTGTAGCAATGACGATCTTCTTGTGCCTCATCCTCACCCTCATTGCCGCCATGTCATTGTCACTACTATTTGGCGCCGCAGTCGATCTAGGTTTGATCATCGCAAACCTATGTGGTCTTTTATTGCTGGGGATGGCCTATTCCTCGATTGGGATTTTTATTTCATGCCTAACAGTGCATCCCGTCGTGGCAGCAGTAATGACTTTAGCTGTCTTTATGGGCTTCTGGGTGATTGGGCTCGCGGCATCGGATCCAAGCAGTTGGCTTAACTGGGTTTCAATCTCTAAGAGATTCGAGGGATTCATGGACGGATATATTTCACTGCCTGACGTCACCTTCTTCGTGGTTGTGATTGGTCTCTTTATCTTTTTATCCATTCGAAAACTTGATTCGGAACGGCTGAGCTCATGAAAATTAACGCAAAATTTAGATTCCAATTGCTCATACAAAATGGGGTATTCGTAGGCCTTTTGCTTGGCATTGCCGCCCTCGTAATTTTCCTGGCTGAAGAATCTAATATTCGATGGGACTTAACTCACAGTCAGCGGAACACTCTGTCTACCGCAACAATTGAGACTCTCAAAAAAATCGATAGCCCCATTACGATTACTGCGTTTGTCACTACCGACGCAGCGGGTGATCTACGCCAACCTATTGTCAACTTTCTCACACCGTATCAACTGGAAAAAAATGATATTCAGTTTAACTTCATTAACCCCAGAGAAGATCCATTCGCCGCCAAGAAGGCCGGAGTTACTGTCAACGGCGAATTAGTCATTGAACTGAAGGGTCGAACTGAAAAACTCAAGACGTTGAACGAACAAGATTTAACCAACTTACTCATTCGCCTGATGAGAAATAATCAACGCGTTATCACAGCTTTAGTCGGACATGGCGAGGGGGACTTCTCCCGCCAGGGGAGCAAAGATCTAAGTGACCTTGGCAAAAAACTTTCAGCGCGCGGCTTTCAACTTGATGTCTTAAATTTCGCATCTGGACAAGACCTTGAACCTAACCAGTCAGTATTAATCATTGCCGCCCCAACAGTCACGTTGCTTCCTGGTGAGGTGAACCGCATCAAACGATACCTCGAAGGTGGCGGCAACCTCCTTTGGATGATAGACGACGCAACCACAGCAGGATTAGATATTATCAGCGAGCATCTTGGTGTTGCGCTACCTACTGGCGTTGTCGTTGATCCTAGCGCCCGCCTTCGAAGCGGATCCGTCGCCCTTTCCCTCGCCCAAAGTTATGCCGATCATCCCGTAACTGAATTAATGAACGTGAATACGGTATTTCCTTACGCTCGAGGCATTTTCGAGTTCGACAACAAAGACTACCGTTTCACCCCATTAATCACTGTCGCACCGCAAGGGTGGATTGAAACCCAGGGGTTAAAAAATGCCACCTTCCAAGAGGGAGAGGATAAAAAAGGCCCCATCACGATTGCAGCCACACTTGAAAGAAGCATAAAAGATAAAGTTCAAAGAGTTGTAATCGTTGGCTCGGGCAGGGCATTTTCGAATGAGTTCCTAGCGTCACTGGGAAACGCTGATTTAGTAACCAATATCATCAATTGGATCTCGGGTGATGAACTACTCATATCAATCGAGCCCAAATCGCGTGTTGATATGTCCTTGAATCTACCCCCTGTTGCGATTTCTTTAATTGTTACGGGCTTTTTGTTTGCAGGTCCGATTGGGTTATTAATTGCCGGGATGCTGATTTGGTGGCTTAGGCGAAGGGCATGAGATCGCGACTATTAATTAATTTTCTTCTCATCTTGGTTCTGGGCTCCCTTGGCGCCTATCTCCTTTGGGACCGAGAGCCATCATCTCCATCACCCGATCGATTAGTCATGCTGGATCCGGATCAAATCGCACGCGTCTCAATCCTAAAAAATAAGGACTTTGAGATCGATATGACGAGAAATTCACAAACATGGTTGATTACAAAACCCTTTAGAGCACGAGCAAATTCTGAAGTTGTCAAACTTGTTCTCGACCTCACCGATGCATTTATAATCAACGAGATTAAAAATTCCCCTGAGAATCTCGGGTTTAATCCGCCGCAATATACCGTAAATTTAGACCAAGAAACGATTAAATTTGGCAGCATAAACGACGTTACTAATGAGCAATATATTCAAGTTGGCAGCCGCACTTTCCTCACTAAAACACATCACGGGTACAACTTGCCCCACGATCCTATCAAGGTGGTTGATCGCAGAATTTTGGGGGCCGAAGAAATTCCAATTCTATTGAAAGCCAACTCATGGCGCGCAGAACGTAAAGAGGACCAGTCATGGGCTGTGATGGCTGTAGATGACAATCTATCGACCATTGCTTCTTCCAAAATAAAAATATGGATTGCAGGATGGCGATCTACAGCCGCAACCAAAATAGAAGTCACCAAAAAGGCGCCGATTCGAATATACGAATCGGTATCAATTACCTTCGAAAACGGCAAACAAGTCGTAGTTTCGATAGAAAAAGATAGCGATGGTTATCTCTTGCACCGGTCTGACGAAACTATTGCCTATAGAATCGGGCACGATGCAGGCCTTAGATTGATTGACCCCTATGAGGTCGCACGAACACTGTAAGTGAGAACTGCGCCGAATGCCTGAATTACCAGAAGTTGAAATCACCAAACAAGGCATAGAACCTTTCCTGGTCGGTCAGTCCATAAAAAAGTTTATCGTTCGCAATCGAAAACTTCGATGGCCGATTCCAGAAAAACTCGAATCAACGTTAGTGGGCCTTACGGTCAAATCAATTGATCGCAGAGCAAAATATATAATAATTGACTGTGGCGCCGGCTGGCTACTCATTCACCTCGGGATGTCAGGCAGCCTAAGAGTACTCAACTACCCGAACGACTCCGCCACAAAACACGACCACTACGACATTCACTTAGCCAACGGAACCATAATTCGCTATCGCGACCCTCGTAAATTCGGCGCCTTACTGTGGACACGACAAAGTCCCGCAATTCACCGCTTAATAAAACACCTCGGACCAGAACCACTTGACCAAGACTTTGATGGAAATGTTTTATATCAAAAGTTACGTACTAAATCCTCTTCAATCAAATTACAGATCATGAACAATCAAGTGGTTACTGGAGTGGGTAATATTTATGCTAACGAATCATTGTTTCATGCCGGGATACGCCCAACGCGCCGCGCCAATTCAATTAGCCGAGCAAAGCTGCACATTTTAGTCACGGCAATTAAAAAAACTCTTACAAAAGCCATCCAATCGGGAGGTAGTAGTCTGAGAGACTTCTATTTAACAGATGGGTCTACCGGATATTTTCAACAGGAATATAAGGTTTACGGGCGCGATGGCGAGAAATGCCACATCTGCGAAACATCAATTAAAACCGTCACATTAGGACAACGATCATCTTTTTATTGCCCGACATGCCAAAAATAACTTAACTGGGGCTCTGAACCGTCTTCATTAACCGCTCATATTTTTGCAATAACTCATCTTTGCTCTCAACCCTCATTGGATTGAGAGGAATACAGTCAACGGGACACACCTCTTGACACTGCGGGTTATCAAAATGGCCGACACATTCAGTACATTTATCAGCGTCTATCTCGTATATATCCTCGCCTTGATAAATCGCGTCATTCGGACATTCTGGCTCGCATACATCACAGTTAATACAGTCATCCGTTATCAGCAGAGCCATTAATCCCTCCCGGACACACTCAGTTTTTTCTGAATATATTTGAGCACAATCGGATTAACAAACGTAGAGACATCTCCACCAAGTAAGGCGATCTCCCTCACCATCGTCGCGGATATAAATGTGTACTTTTCGGCTGGCGTTAAAAATAGTGTTTCAACGTCGGGATACAAGTTACGATTCATGCCGGCAAGTTGGAATTCATACTCAAAATCAGAAACCGCACGCAATCCGCGAAGGACAATCTGCGCTCCCTGCGTTTGAATAAAGTCCATGAGCAGTCCCCGAAAACCAGTTACCGATACATTGTTAAAAGGTTTGAGCGCCTCCCGTGTAATGGCGACACGCTCATCCAAAGAAAATAAGGGACTTTTTGCGCGACTGTCCGCCACCCCTACAATGACCTCATCAAAAACAGATGAAGCACGACGCACCAGATCCTCGTGACCAGCAGTCAACGGATCGAATGTCCCCGGGTACACCACTCTGTTTATTTTATTTTTCATCTTAGTTTCGATACTCCCATAACGCGAAGTGAACACGACCAGCCTTTGCCCCCTTAATGACATTAAAACCTATCGGATTCATGATGGGGAGGGCTGTCTCTATATAGATTTTACATCCATTGGCGAGATGATTAGGCAAAACAGAGAATACGTCCTCAATTAAATGTTGCTGCGCAAACGGAGGATCTAGAAATACGACATCAAAGTCACGTTGTTTATGCCTCAGGAAATCTAGTGCATCTGCACACGTAACGCTAAGATTTGAGATTCCTATTTTCTGACAATTGTCTCGAATCGATGCGCACGCCTTTTGACTTAAATCGACGGCATCAACGTTATTGGCGCCTCTTGAGACCGCCTCAAATGACAGGGCACCACTTCCAGAAAAAAGATCCAGACATACGGAATGATCCAGTCGTTGCCCAAGCCAATTAAATAAAGTCTCTCGAACACGGTCAGGAGTCGGCCTGAGGCCTAACAAATCAGGAAATTGTAAAACCCTACCCTTTAAATCACCCCCAATGATTCGTACTGAATTAGCCATTGGGCTCATTTGGGCGTTTCTCTGGTCCAACAATAATTCGTACAGTTTTATCTAAACTCATTCGACGACTAACCGCGTCTTTAACTTGATCAAGCGTCACCGCCTTAACTCGGCGCGAGAAACTATCAATATAATCAATAGGAAGATCATAAAATCCGATCGCCGCATAATAATCGAGTAACTCCCCGTTACTATCAACATTCAAAGCGAAAGCGCCAATTAAATATTTTTTCGCCCTGTCTACCTGCTCAAGGTCTGGGCCATTACGGATAAAATCACTCAAAATAGTCAAAGTAACTTCTAGCGCCTCCCAAGCCTGGTCCTTTCTTGTTTGAAATGCAATTACGAACGGCCCAGGATCTTTGAGCGGACTGAAGTAGCTACCCACCCCATACGTCATCCCCCGCTTCTCACGCAATTCATCATAGAGGATCGAAGTCATTCCACCACCACCCAGAATTTGGTTCGCCAGCGCCAGAGGCAAGTGATCTGGGTCTCCTCGCCGTATCCCAACCATCCCAATGCGTATGTGTGCTTGAGTGGCCTCATGAGGAATAATAAGCTCCTTTGCCTCAGCACTCGGAGCATTCGCGGCTAGGCGTTCTCTATCAAGTGACCCTTGGGGCAGATTTCCTGACACTTGTTGTGCTATTTCTCGCGCCTGCACCTCATTCAAATCACCCACGATGGTTATCACTGCATTACTCGCACGGTAGAATCGGGAATGAAACCCAACGAGGTCATCTCTAGTGAGCAATTGAAGCGTCAGTTCCGATCCCTCACCGGTGGATCGGTATGGATGTTCCCCGAACAATGTTTGATGGAGAGCCCGGGAGGCAATTGATGCTGGTCGAGTATTACTCTCTCGCAAAGACACAAGTGACGCGTTTATTTCCCTATCAAGCACTTCTTGAGGAAAAATTGGATTGGACAATATATCAGCGAGAAGATCTACCGACTGACCGAGGGGCTCATCATACGATAAACTCCTCAGCGTGATCCCAGCCCGATCCAGATCAAACCTCCCTCCCATTTGAGACCCCGTCGTAGCAAGTCGTTCCGCAATTGCATGTTCATCATACTGTCGCGTACCTGTGTCCAGTAACCGCATCGTTAAACGGGATAAGCCTTCCTTACCATCCGGATCAAAGGCGGCACCAGCCACAAAATCGACCGCAACATCCACCATAGGCAAGCTGGTTGATTGGATGAATATCACTTTGGTACCGAATTCTGTAACCCACTGTTCTCGCGCTTGAGCATGCACATTCAAAGCATGCACACACAGGAAGAAGACCAGCATCCTGGAATAGGAGCTTAGAGAAGTGAAGGTATGACGACTGATTCTCAGCATATTGAAGCTCCAACGAAACGTTCTATTTTGATGTCTTTGGCTCAAGGATGGCAATTGTTGCTTGGTGTTCAACCAAATATTTCTCTGCTACTTGTCGAACCTGGTCAGGAGTAATCACCCGTAACTTTTCATTGATAACATCAGAGGCATTAGGAGCAAATCCAATTGCCCACATCCGTCCCATACGGCTGGCCTGCCCAAGCACCGAGTCGCTCGAGAAAACTTGACCAGCAATTACCTGAGCTTTTACTCGATTTAATTCATCCTCACTCACACCGTGGGTGACAAGTTTAAGGGCTTCATCAAGCCAAACCGCTTCCAAATCTCTCAACTCTCGGTCTTTGACGGGGGTAAATGCCACATAAAAAACCCCCGGCCCCCTTCTTAAACCATCATAACTCACACTAACAGAGTGGGCGATTCCCTCCTCCAAAACCAGACGCTTATGCAAACGTGCAGCTGAATGTCCATCTAACACCCCCGCCAGCAAGTAAAGCGCATAGGGCTCCCAATCTATGTCGATATCATTCAATCGAGGCGCTGGGTAAGCGGTAATTTGAGACGTCATCGTTGTATTTGCTCTAACTGTCACCATTCGGCTACCCAAGCGACCCGGTTCTTCCTGAGGTTTTCTAACAGGCAACAGTCGCGACTTAATAGGGCCAAAATACTTCTCGGATAACCGCACCACCTCCGCAGGATCCACATCACCAGCAACAACCAAAGCCGCGTTATTTGGGGCATACCAACGACGATACCAATCCGCCGCATCCTCAAGGGTCAAGTGCTCAAGGTCGTTCATCCAACCCACTATTGGAGTCCTATAAGGATGTGAGAGGTACATCGTTGCGGCTAACTGCTCCATGAGCAACCCACGCGGATTATCGTCAACTCTCTGCCTTCTCTCCTCCATCACTACGCGCAGCTCGTTATTGAATTCCTCATCGCGCAGTAATAAATTGTGCATTCGATCAGCTTCCAACTTAATCGCAAGCTCTAACTCAGAACTATGAAGCTCTTGCAAATACCCGGTGTAGTCAGTTGAAGTAAATGCATTTGACCGCCCGCCCGTTGCAGCTATCCTTTTCGCATACTCCCCGGGCGCAAGCGTCTCTGTGCCTTGGAACATCATATGTTCGAGCACATGAGCAACCCCGGTACGACCGCCCACTTCATCCATACTTCCGGCTCGATACCAAACCATCACCGCAGCGACTGGCGATCGACGGTCAGGTTTAACAATAACCCTCAGACCATTTGATAACGTATCCTGGAATACCGACAAGGCAGGCTGCACGCTGGATTCGGCTAATGCTGAGGAGAGGGCCATCAACGTTGCCACAATAACAAAAACCACTTCTCTCACCCGATTTTTTCTCATATAAATCAATATCTCATGTCCTAAATGAATGACCTTTGACGATTAAAACTGTTGGCATCCGTCAAACCTCAAACGAAAGTTTACAATATCGGTTCGAAATACCACTTAATGAACGCGTAAAGCAAATTGACTCGTCCTATATAGAATGTTTAGTTTCCTAAAGTCCCGTAAAGTTTCAAAAGTCATTGAGAGCCCCGATGATTCAACAAATGCCACCTCAGAACTTGCGTCAAAAAAGAGCTGGGCTAAGAGCTTATCACTAACACGCTCCAAGCTCGGCCAGCGTCTCTCGCAAATTTTTTCATCGAATGGTCCCATTGATGACGATTTGTTTGAACAACTCGAAACAATCCTGATAACCAGTGATGTCGGTGTAGCCGCGACGGAACAACTTATCGCGAATACTCAGTCAATTGTAAAAAGAGACAAACTCCAGACAGGACCAGAAGTCAAAGCGGCGCTTAAGTCCGAAATGCTCCGTTTGCTGCAACGTCTTTGCGAACCCGTGATAGAAAAACCTGGGGAGCCTTACGTTATTTTAATTGCCGGAGTTAATGGTGCAGGGAAAACGACAACCATTGGAAAACTCACAAAACAGTTTGCAAGTGCTGGTAAAACTGTCTTACTCGCTGCCGGAGATACCTTTCGGGCAGCCGCAGAGGAGCAACTTAAAATTTGGGGCGAACGCAATCAAGTCAGTGTAATTTCTCAAGAGAACGGCGACTCCGCTGCTGTAATCTTTGACGCCATTCAATCGGCAAAATCCAAACATATTGATGTTGTCTTGGCCGATACCGCCGGGCGACTCCCAACTCAAAAACATTTGATGGCAGAATTAGAGAAAGTGAAACGTGTCATGGGTAAGGCTATTGATACGTCACCCAATGAAGTAATGTTAGTGATTGATGCCAATACCGGTCAAAATGCGATCGAACAGGTAAAATCATTCGATAAAGCCCTAGGGATTGATAGCATAGTGCTGACAAAATTGGACGGAACCGCCAAAGGTGGCTGCTTATTCGGGATTGCTGATTATCGCGCGATCCCTGTAAGATACATCGGCACTGGAGAGGGCATCGATGATTTACAACCATTTGATGCTCAAGATTTCATCGATGCCATGTTTGAAGAATGATTTATTAAATCACCACAAACTTTAATGATCGAAACTGAACAAATATCAAAACGATATCCTGGCGGTCACCAAGCCCTCAAAAACGTATCGCTTTCCATCCAAGAAGGGGAAATGGTCTTTCTAACGGGCCATTCAGGCGCCGGGAAATCAACCCTCATGAAACTCATTGGCGGCATCGAGAGGGCCACCAGCGGCTCCATAGCAATTAACGGGACCAAAATCTCAAATTTAACTCGGTCGGCGTTGCCTTACCTCAGACGAAACTTCGGCTTTGTTTTTCAAGATAATAAATTACTACTGGATCGTAGTGTTTTTCATAACGTAGCGCTCCCCTTATTAATATCAGGTTTCTCAAAGACGGAAATAACAACACGCGTGCGTGCTGCATTAGATAAAGTAGGTCTGCTCGAAAAAGAAGGCCTTAGTCCTGTGACGCTATCCGGCGGAGAACAACAGCGGTTATGTATCGCACGAGCCATCGTCAACAAACCAGCGATATTGCTAGCAGATGAACCAACTGGGAATCTTGACCCAGGGTATGCCGCCGACATTGTGGCAATGTTTCGCGCATTCAACCGCGTAGGTGTCACGGTAGTGATCGCTACGCACGATCCAGCTATGATTCAAGGGTTAGGCGCCCGCATAATCTCGCTCAAGCAGGGAGAGTTGCAGGAATGAATTGGTTTTATATAAGGTTCAGCGCTTTCAGTGACAGCATCAGCAGGTTTTTTCGGCAACCCATCACGTCACTGCTGCATATTCTGGGTATGGGCATTGCCCTATCCATCCCCATGGGCTGCTACATGCTGCTCGATGGTGCGGACCAATTTTCAAGAAAACTAAACAACTCCACTCAGTTGAATGTATTCCTGACGACCGAAGCCTCCGATGAGACAGTCAAAACCGCTCAAACACAACTCGAAGAACTATTTGATGGTGATATTAAGTTTATTGATCGCGACCAAGGTCTCTCAGAATTATCGAAAAACCCGGAATTTAGCGAATTAGTTGCCAACCTTGATACCAATCCGATCCCACACCTGTTCGTTTTAACACCTAACCAGAATGACCCTCAACGACTTTTGTCTATTGCTCAAATTATTGAGAATTGGACTTTTGTGGAGGAGGTCAGGTTTGATGCGGATTGGGCCGGCAAACTCGAGTCATTTGTTAAATTATCAAAAATTCTCGTCATGCTGGTCGTACTTCTCATTGGACTTGGCTTTGTCGCGAGTATTTTCACAACTATTCAATTACAAATCACCATCCGTAAAGATGAAATCGAAGTGGCGCGACTGGTTGGGGCAACCGGTCGATTCATACGTCGTCCTTTTCTCTACTATGGCTTCATACAAGGTCTACTTGGTGGATTATGCGCCGTATTCATTATCTTTTTAGGCATGAAGTATGGGCTAAAATCTGTACAGCCAATGCTTGAACCTCTGGGTATTTTCATTCGCAAACCCAGTTTACTCACGCTGGCGGCACCTTTGATTCTGAGCGTCTCTCTCAGTCTGCTCGGCGCCTGGCTCTCGTCAAACAATCATCTTAGAAAAATTGATTCTTAACAGCATGTTAGGACTAAAAATAGAACTTTTAGAAAGCTTGGCACTCTCAGCAACAGAGTGCTAAAATACACGTTAGGATACAAATTATGAATACTGCCCTTATATCAGCGACGTTGCCACCAATCGCCAGCTTGGACTTATATATCCAAGCGGTGAATAAGATCCCACTGCTAACAGCGGAGGAGGAGTCGAGCCTGGCGAAAAGACTTAAAGAAGAGAATGATCTTGATGCCGCCCGGATCCTCGTTATGTCGCATCTGCGTTTGGTCGTATCAATTGCCCGACGGTTCAACGGATACGGACTACCATTTGCAGACCTAATTCAAGAGGGAAATATTGGCTTAATGAAAGCCGTGAAGCGATACGACTACGAAAATGGGGCCAGACTTGTATCATTCGCCATGCATTGGATTAAGGCGGAAATTCATGAATTCGTACTCAAGAACTGGCGGATCGTCAAAATCGCCACAACAAAAGCGCAGCGCAAACTCTTCTTTAATTTACGGAGTATGCGATCTGATCTCGATACGCTCGACAGCAATGAAATTGATAGGATATCAAAAGCGCTGAACGTTAAAACTAGTGATGTCTCCGAAATGGAGGCTCGTATGTCAGGACACGACCTCGCGCTCGATCCACTGTCCATGGATGAGGACAATGAGTATTCGCCAATCTCATATTTACCAACCCCAGACTTGGATCCATCTCAAACCCTTGAAGAAAAACAACTCGAAAAAAATCAAAGTGAGGGCCTGACCGCCGCATTGTTGATTCTTGATGAAAGAAGCCGAGCTATTATTCAAGCACGATGGCTTAACGAAAAGGACCAATCAACGCTGCATGAATTGGCTGATCAATACGGGGTTTCTGCTGAACGAATTCGACAGATCGAAACTCAGGCCATGAAGAAAATGCGAATTGCGATAAGCGAGGCTTAAACCCTCACTCAAAAAATTGACCTCCAATTATCACCGCCGCGTTTAGAGTGGCTCCTTGATCAATTGCAAAATATCGCTCGTTAATTCATCTGGATTAGCTCCATATGAAACAAAAAGACGTACCCGACCATCTCGATCGAAAACATATGTGCCTGCGGAATGATCTACCGAATAGGTATCAGGCATTGAGCCTTCAGTTTTTTGATAAATCACCTTGAATTCCTGAGTGACCGTTGCAATCTCATCAGCGGTGCCTGATAAACCCAAGAAATCTGGATTAAAAGCTCCCATGTAAGAGCCAAGCTTTTCTAAGGTATCCCGTTCTGGATCAACCGTGACAAAAAGAACTTGTACATGTTTCGCATCAGCACCAAGCCTTTCTGTCACGACATTGAGCTCCGACAAGGTCGTAGGGCAGACATCAGGGCAGTGCATGAAACCAAAAAACAAAACAACAACCTTGCCCTTAAAATCAGTTAAACCAACAGATTGGCCATGGTGACTTGTCAACTCAAACTCTCGTGCGAAATCAGCGCCAGTAATGTCTATGTGATTGAATTGGGGGCGACCTCCGGTAGATTTATCACAACCACCAATCAACCCTATAAGCGCAACAAACACTGCCGCCTTAGCAATACTTTGTATTGAAAAATACAGACTCATTAGAGAATTAGATAATGGTCTAACAACAAGGCCAAGAAAATCAGGGATAAGTATAAAATTGAATATCTAAACGTAGTTCTCGCGATCTCATCAGTGTAATACTGCCAAATACGGTAAGAGTAAAACAAAAATATAAGGCCAAGAATTAGAGCTGATACACCATATAACCAATCACTCATCCCAACAACGAACGGAAGCATTGAGACTGCAAGTAAAATTAAGGTGTACAGAAAAACATGTAACTGAGTAAATTTAACCCCATGCGTTACAGGTAACATAGGTACCTCGGCCTTTGCATACTCCTCTCGACGATACAGGGCTAATGCCCAAAAATGAGGGGGCGTCCACGCAAATATGATCAGGAAAAGCAACAAAGACTCGTAGGTCACCTCACCTGTAACTGCTGCCCAACCGAGGATGGGCGGCATAGCTCCAGACGCACCACCAATAACAATATTTTGAGGCGTCAACGGCTTGAGAATAATGGTGTAGATGACGGCGTAACCGACAAATGTCGCAAGGGTTAACCACATTGTCAGCGGATTAACAAAAACATACAGCAAAAATAAACCCAGCCCCCCGACAACAAGCGATACCGCAACAGTCTCGAAAACAGTCACGGCACCAGTCGGAAGCGGCCTTGCCCGAGTACGAGCCATCACAGCGTCTATTTTTTGCTCAATTAAGCAATTAACCGCAGCTGCCGCCCCAGCAACCAGCCAAATACCAATAGACCCATAGATCAAAATCTCCGCTGGAGCCAGTGTCGGTTGCGCGAGAAGCATTCCGATAAATGCGGTAAAGACGATCAACATGATTACTCGAGGTTTTGTAAGCCTCACATAATCTTCGAGACGGGTATACAACGATGTCGTTAATGTGCTCAAGGTATCCCTGTCAGACTAACCATAAAAAAGAACTAAGTTTACCATTTGACCAATAGCGCGGGCGAATTACTCACTAATTAATTTTTTTCCAGGCTTTAGATATCTTTAATAGCTTCCTAACATCTTTTTTCATCAGAGATGGATCAATTGTGACGGGAAAACGCATCATCAAATTACCAATTTGATCCACTAAGTAAATATAATTTTTAGCGTCTTCCAAATCTCCAAAAACAGTAAGCTCGCTCGCATCTGGCAATGTAATGAATCGAGTGCCCTCATGCTCATCAGTTATTTTTTTAGGCAATTGGTTATCGCCCAACACAAAATGTAATCGCTCAAGTCGATCTTTTTCAGCCCCTTGCGTAAGTCGTATTTGACGCATGAGATAGAGCTTCTTCTCGCAAATATCCTCACAACTCGAAGCATCAATCGATACAAAAGACCAAAAACCATAGAGGTCTGCAAAAGAAAAAATGTCTCCTTGAGATGTGCGGACCTCTAAGCCGTATATCGGCACGGGTTCAATTAAATCACCATTGTTAACAAAACCCTCCGGCTTCCAAAAGGAATACAACGCCGTTGAAGCTATAACTGGCAATACACATATAGTGAGTACGATCCATGGTACCAGCCAACTATTTTTATTGAGTTTCGTTTTGTTTGATAAATCCATAGTATATATACAAAAATAAAGTCAAAAAACTAAAAAGTGCCCACTGCCCTGCGTAAGACAAATGCTTCAATATTCCGAAGCTACGGCTGGACCACGTTCGCTCAAAAATGTTCGTCACTCCCTCAACGGCGTCACCTTGTATGACATAGTCGAGGACGTCAAGTGAATATAACGATCGATATCGTTTTAGATCAAGATTCTGCCAAATATCACCGGCAATAACATTTTCAGATAACTCCAGCGCACCTAAGCCAGGTTTAACAGCTGTCCCACTTACAGAGACAACCGAGTCTGGCATTGCTATCTTTGGTATTTGGCCGAATTCTCGACCCCGCGGAATCCATCCTAAGTTAACGAGTACGATATCGTTGGAATCAACCAACGTGAGTGGAACCAATACTTCGTATCCTGCTTGGCCTCGACGAATGCGATTGTCTAGTACCATGCGGCGTGATGCATCAAATTTTCCCGTTGCGATTACCCGCCGAAACTCCAGACCCGATACAAGATCAACAGCGTTGTTAAGGTTTACAACCCCTTCGGCTTGCATAGCAATGAACTGAGCTTCTAGCGTACGTTTATAATCTGCTCGTTGGAATTGCCAGTAAGCCGCGGCCAATGTTAAGCCGAGGGTAATAACGGCCATAATAGTGATGATCCAACTAGGGTGACGCATACTGTGTGGTATCTTTGTAGACATTCGAAAAAAGTAAGGTCAAGTGCAATGAAAATAGTCGTAATTTTATTTTTACTCGTAATATTAGGAAGTTTAGCATCTGCTCTGGTGTACTTGGTGCGAAGCAAAGGTAAGACAGAAGGAACAGTAAAAGCATTAACACTAAGAATTGGACTATCCGTTATGCTTTTTGTTCTGCTGATGGCGGGACATTATTTCGGCATCATTCCACCGACTGGTCTCTAAAAAAAAACCCACCCGTTTAGTAACAGGTGGGTTTTTTAAATAATCTATGATTATAGCCAATAAACCATTATAAACAGTCCCAACCAAACCACGTCGACGAAGTGCCAATACCACGCAACGCCTTCAAACCCAAAGTGCGTTTCTGGCTTGAAATGTCCACGAATACCGCGTATCCAAATCACGATAAGCATGATTGTTCCGATCGTGACATGAAATCCATGAAATCCAGTCAACATGTAAAACGTCGCACCGTAAGCCCCACTCTCAAGCGTCAAGTCCAATTCAGTATACGCATGCATGTACTCTTCAACCTGAAGGGCCAAAAAAGTCACGCCAAGGGCAATCGTCAAGAACATAAACACGTTGAGCCTCGCGCGCTGACCTTTTAAGAGCGCCCAGTGTGCGATCGTTAGCGTCACACCTGACGTCAACAATAACGCCGTATTGATTGCGGGCAGCCCCCACGCACCCATCGGCGTAAATTTACTTTCCACCCCGGGTCCATCGGTCGGCCAAGTCGCCGAAAACCCACTCCAAAGAAGTGATCCCGTATCACCCTCTGCCAACCAAGGGATTGAAAGCACCCTCATGTAGAAAAGTGCCCCAAAGAATGCCGCAAAAAACATCACTTCAGAGAAAATAAACCAGCCCATTGACCAACGGAACGACATGTCTACCTGTTTATTGTATTTTCCAGATTCGCTCTCACGAATAACTGCGCCAAACCAACCAAAGAGCATATAAGCCATAACTAGCGACCCGGCTAAAAGCACATAGCCTCCGCCTGAGACAGTGTTTATGGTTAATACCGCCCCGAATGCCATCAAAAACAACCCGACTGAACCGATAATCGGCCAATAAGAGGGCTCTGGCAAATAATATCCTCCGGACTGCGAGCTCATTGTTACTCCCCTTTAATAATTTATTATTTTAAATTCACCAAACAATGCTTGAAAACGTCTACTAATTGACAATCATCTTAACCACTGCAATCACACCGGTGACAAACAAGACCGAACAAATTAGTCCCGCAATAATCACATGTTGCGGCCGAAGCGCGCTCAAATCACGCTCTAAAGCCCCACGCTTACCGATACCAACAAACCCACTCAACACAGCTCTAATTGCTTGAAAGGGAATTTTTATCCACGAATAACCTATCACGACTTAGATGCCGGAAAATCAACCTCCTCAAGAGAGTCTCCAACACGTATTGTGCCTTCAATCTCGAACATCGTATATGACAGCGTCACGGTACCAACGTCTGCGGGCAGACTCGGATCGATTACGAATACTACAGAAAAATCTCGAGTTTCGTGTGCGTTGATTGTCTGCTGCGTGAAGCAAAAACATTCCAATTTCTTCACATATTGTGCCGCATGCTGCGGGCCATAACTCGGAATAGCTTGCGCATCGAACGCGGTGTCAGTTGGATTAGTCAGCCTAAACGTTGCATGCACTAATTCACCGGGATGCACATTCATTTTAAACTCTATAGGAACCAACTCCCAACCCAATTCGCTCCTTGTGTTCGCGTCAAATTCCATTACAACCGTGCGACTTTCATCAACCTGTGTATTTACTATTTCATCAGGCTTAATTAGGTCATACACACCCGTGACCTCACAAATTTTTTTATAAAGAGGCACCAGGGCATAGCCGAATGCAAACATCACCAACGCAACTACAATCAGCTTGAGCAGCAGATTTTTGTTTTGATAATCAAGGTTAGAGATTTTCATTAATACATCGCACGACGAATAACAAAACCCAAGAAAAACACGATAGCGATTGTGGCCAACGTCAGCGCTGTTTTTTTATTCTTAGTCATTATTTTTATCGTTACCTTTTATAAATCTTGCCTCAGAAAATGGCGGGACGATGCCAACATCGTCCCGCCATTTAATTGAGCTAGGTTTTAGCTCCTCAGATCAGGAGGCGTTTCAAAACTGTGGTACGGAGCTGGGGTGGGTAGATGCGTCCACTCTAGCGTCGTAGCGCCTTCCCAAGGCATTTCTGGTGCTTTTTCTCCGCTACGGATTGCCTTAAGCAACACATAGAGGAAAAACACCTGAGACAAACCAAACCCAAAGGCACCAATCGAAGAAACCATGTTCCAGTCTGCAAACTGGAGCGCATAGTCAGGTATCCGACGTGGCATGCCAGCCAATCCAAGAAAATGCTGAACGAAGAACGTAACGTTGAAAAAGGTGAGTGATAACCAAAAATGTATTTTACCCAAACGCTCGTCGTACATCTTACCAATCCATTTTGGTAACCAGTAATAAACACCAGCGAAAGCAGCAAACAGTGCACCCGCAACCATCACATAATGGAAGTGAGCTACCACATAGTAAGTATCGTGTAATTGAATATCAATTGGAGTAACCGCCAAAACGATACCCGTAAATCCACCAATCGTGAACAAAAACAGGAATCCCTGAGCAAACAACATCGGCGTTTCAAACGACATTGACCCCTTCCACATAGTGGCTACCCAGTTAAAGACCTTCACGCCTGTCGGTATGGCAATCAACATAGTCGCGAACATATAGTAGAGCTGAGCTTCGACAGGCATGCCCACGGTGTACATATGGTGCGCCCAAACCAAAAACGACAGTATCGCAATAGAACCGGTTGCGTACACCATGGATGGGTAACCAAATAGTGGCTTCCGCGAAAAGGTGGGTATCACTTCGGAGATAACACCAAAAGCAGGAATCGCGATGATATACACCTCAGGGTGTCCAAAGAACCAAAATATATGCTGGTACAACACAGGGTCTCCACCACCTGCGGCATTAAAAAAGTGTGTCCCAAAATGACGATCCGTTAACGTCATAGTGACTGCGCCCGCGAGAACAGGCATGGATGCGACTAGAAGGTATGCTGTAATCAACCACGTCCAGACAAACAAAGGCATCTTCATCATTGTCATCCCTGGCGCCCTCATGTTGAGAATCGTCGTGATGATGTTGATTGAACCCATGATAGAAGACATCCCAAGAATATGAATCGCAAAAATCATCAGATCCATACCCATACCTTGCTGGATTGTCAGTGGAGCATACATCGTCCAACCCACTCCCCCAGCGCCGCCAGGAGCCAACAAAGAACCCATCAACAAGATGCCTGCTGGGGGCAGCAACCAAAAACTCCAGTTATTCATGCGAGGGAACGCCATATCGGGCGCACCGATCATCATTGGAATTTGCCAGTTCGCAAATCCCACAAACGCCGGCATGATGGCGCCAAACACCATAATCAAACCATGCAGGGTCGTCATTTGATTAAAAAACTCAGGTTCGACGACCTGGAGTCCAGGCTGAAACAATTCAGCCCTAATAACAAGCGCCATGACACCACCAACAAGGAACATCATGAAACTGAACCACAAGTACATAGAACCGATGTCCTTATGATTTGTTGTGGTGACGTATCTCATGATGCCCGTTGGCACGTGATGGTCTTGACTGTGATCGTGTACCGCTTCCATTTTGATTCTCCTTAGACGAATCTCAATTCAAATTAACTTTAAAAACTAAACGCTATTCAGATCGGGCTGCAGTAATGTCAGCCGGTTGCAAAAAGTCTCCATTGGAGTTGATCCCATTCCTTTGGTAGGCAATGACCGCCGCCAAATCCATGTCAGAAAGAATAGGACCCCAAGCCGCCATCATTGGATTCTTTGCGCTCCCATTTAAGATGATATCCAAGTGCCCCTCAATCGATCCAGTAGCAATCTTGCCACCCTTAATTGCCGGAAAAGTGGGCGGCATGCCTACGCCATCGGTCTGGTGACACGCAACGCAATTCGCGTTGTAGACCTGTTCACCCGCAGCAACTAGCTCGGTAACGGAATAACTTTTATCAGGGTCAAAAGATGGCGCTCCTGCCACAGTCAATTTCGCTTGAATCCAGGACTGGTAATCTTCCTCACTCACAACTTCCACCACAATTGGCATAAAGCCATGCTCCTTGCCGCACAACTCACTACACTGACCTCGGTAAGTCCCTACGGTCTCTGCCTTGAAAGCAATATCACGGATAAAACCCGGAATTGCATCTTGCTTGACCGCAAGGGCAGGAACAGCCCAAGAATGAATAACGTCGTTCGCAGTTGTTAGGATACGAATCTTTTTACCAACAGGCACGACGACTGGATTATCAACTTCCAGCAAATAGGTACTAGTCTTCTGAGTAACACCGTCAATTTGACTTCGTGGTGTTGCCAGCGTGCTGTAGAACTTGACGCCTTCATCCAAATATTCATAACCCCAGCGCCACTGGTATCCCGTCGCCTTGATGGTTATGTCGGAGCCTGAAGAATCTCGAGTCGCCAAAAGCAATCGAGTTGCCGGGAAAGCCATGGCTATCAAAATGACGACAGGTATCACCGTCCAAATTATTTCAATCGTCGTGTTTTCATGGAAATTCGAAGCCTTATGTCCTACTGATTTTCGGTGCTTCAAAATAGACCAAAACATTGCCCCAAAAACAGCAATGGAGATACCTACAATGATCCACATCACTAAGTTATGGACTGCTTGAATTTCTGCCCCTAGTAAAGTGATAGCAGGCGTAAAGCTTAGGTTCCACTCAGCAAGCGCCAAACCAGGCGTTAACGCCGATAACATGCTGAGTACCCGCACACCAAATGAGACTTTCATTATCCCCCCAAACATACTTTTGACATTCATAAAAGCGCCTATTTTAACTCAAAAAACAAAATTCTTATCTGGAGACCATCATTTGAATTTGATTCACCAAATCACGCTTCGCAGCTCCAGACAAAAGACGGCCTACTTCTTTGCGTTGTCCGTGCGACCCAACAAAAATTTTCAAATAATTCCCTGAAGTTTGCTCTAACGAAACCTGCAACCAGTAGCGATTGAAGGTGCTCTTTTGATACGTGCCTGAGACGCTTGATTCGAAAACGATTTGGTCTCCGTGAACTCGTATCAACTCATAATCGTCACTTTGTCTTTTCAACAACCAATACGCAACACCAAGCGCGACACATTCCAAACTTGCGAAGGGCAACACCAACCAAGCACCTTGCATTGCAAAGCCGACTGCGATAGCAACTGTCACAGCACCAAGAAGTATAAACACGGTGGCAACTGAAGAACGAGCGCCATCAGGCCTTCGCATTAAGATTTGTGGAACGCTAAGCGTTTCCTGTTCAGTCGGATTTCTCACTACTAGACTGCTTTCATCAATAATCAAAAATGTTCCTTAATTGATCCTTAAAATGAATGTAGCACACTACTTTTCGATGCCCCGAATAAAAGATTAGAAGCGGAACTAAATTACATACGAGCAACAATCACTCAAGTCTTTGAGACTTTAATATCAATCACTTTTTTTCCCTTAGGTGAGGTTCTTGTTGGAGCTCGCCAAGCGTGCCCGAACACCAACTCACAAGTCAGAGTTGCTCGACCGCCTTCGACTCCGCTCGACTGCTCCGCAAGAGACCGGATAACACCGGTACCTAACAGACCAGCTTTGGAGTGGGCCTCTGGCGCAGCCGACCCATGAGCGCGAACGTCTCTGATCATGGACATCGCGTCACCATAGGTGAGCGTCAACTCCTCCATCTCCACGACTGGATCAGCAAATGATGCCTCCATCAATTGATCACCTAAATCGTGCATGTCTAGATGCTCACATAAACGAAAACCGCGCTTTGCATCAGGTCGCCTCAGTTCTTTCAGAGTGTCGGGCCCCAAGGAGGAAAATATAAATAAGCCCCCAGGCTTCAAAATACGGCACACCTCCTTTAGAGCCAAAGTTAACTCGTCACATTCAAAGAAAAAAGGTAAATCTAGATTCGAGTAAACCATATCCACCGAAGCTGACGCAAAAGGCAGTGCCGCAAGATCACCACAAACACTTAATTGCTTAGCCGTCCAAGGAAAGCCAAAACCAACCCTAGGACGCCTCGTTGTCAGCCGAGATTCGGAGAAATCAAAACCTATGAGCTGCGGCTTTGACGGGAATCTCTTTTTTAGGCCATGGGCCCCGAAGCCAGAAACCAGTATTACCTTAGGCTCTAGACGGAGAATTTCGAGCCGAGCATCTAGACGTTTAGCGACTTCATCGTAGAGAAATGTTTGATGGTCGGAACGACTAAAACATTCATTGATCGTAGCTCTGACTCGACCTTTCATTTAACGCGATACGTTATCTGTTGGCACCAGACCAAGCCGCTCAAATAGTTCATCATCGCCGTACGCTGTCGCATTTGGGGTAGTCAACAGCTTCTCTCCATAAAACACCGAGTTAGCCCCGGCCAAAAAACAAAGTGCCTGCATCTCATCTGACATATCATGCCTACCAGCAGATAATCGAACCATAGCCTTCGGCATTGAAATTCTAGCCGCAGCAATCGTTCTAACAAACTCGATCGGGTCAATACCCTCTGCACCAGCCATTGGAGTACCTGGAACTTTCACCAAATTATTAATTGGAACGCTTTGAGGGTATGGGTCCATATTCGCGAGCTGGGCGATCATATCGGCCCGATCATCACGTGACTCGCCCATTCCAATGATGCCACCACAGCAAACCGACACGCCCGCATCTCTTACTCGCTGTAGCGTTTCATGTCGATCGCCTTGCGAACGGGTTGAAATGATTTCACCATAGTGATCAGCCGACGTATCAATATTGTGATTGTAATAATCCAATCCTGCATCTTTCAGCACCTCGGCTTGACCATCCTTGAGCAAGCCCAGCGTGGCACAAGTTTCCAATCCAAGAGATTTCACTGCCGCAACCATCTCGGCGACCTTTAATACGTCTCTATCCTTAGGGCCTCTCCACGCAGCACCCATACAAAAACGGCTCGCGCCCTTTGCTTTAGCTTCGCTGGCCGCCCTAACAACTTCGTCTAACGCCATCAACTCGTCGTCCACTACGCCGGTATTAAACCGAATCGACTGAGGACAATATCCACAGTCCTCCGGGCAACCACCCGTCTTAATCGAAACCAAGGTAGATAGCTGTATCGCATTAGGCTTGAAATGTTGCCTGTGCACTTTTTGCGCATCAAACAAAAGATCCATTAACGGTTGCTCAAAAAGATTTTTAATCTTCGTCGCCGTCCAACCATACGCAACCTCAGAAGGCGAGGGGGTACTGTCCATAATTTCTAATGGCTCCACGTTCAAATCGTCTCCTATCCATTCAGTTATGAAGCGGCCTCATCACCACCCCTGCTCTTTCACCTAAAAATATGGCATATTCGGTTCGAGTGAGGCCAAATGTTTGGCCCAACAAATAAACCTTTTACCAAAATCATTTTTTACAGGCACAAGTATAGTCATGTTTAGCGTAATCTTATATCAACCTGAAATCCCCCCGAATACTGGCAACATTATTCGCTTGTGCGCAAACACCGGTTGCAAGCTAGATCTCATTGAACCTCTAGGGTTCCATTGGGATGACAAAGCGCTCATTCGCGCCGGGCTCGACTACCATGAATTTGCGCAAACTCAAAAATACTCAAGCTGGGAAATGTGGCGTAATAATAACCAAAATTGTCGGGTAGTCGCCTTCACAACAAAGGGCTCAAGCAGATATGACCGCTTCAAATTCCAAGCTGGTGATTGCCTCTTATTTGGGCCAGAAACTCGCGGGCTCCCCGACAACGTTCTAGAGGACTTCCCGACCGAGCTTCGACTCCGAATCCCCATGGTCTCAACAAGCAGAAGCTTAAATCTATCAAACACCGTTTCTATCGGCATATTCGAAGCCTGGCGACAAATAGAGTTCAGCGGTAACAAATAATCACGTCGACTCTAGGTTAAGCCTCTGACTTCGGTGCGCGCGCAAACAGTTCCGATGCCGCGTCTCGAGGAGATATTTCAGCAGATAAAACCCTCGTTACAGCTACGGTAATTGGCATTTCAACTTTAAGACGGCGGGCTAACAACATGACTTCATTTGCCGCATGTACGCCTTCAGCCACTTGACCCAACGCCTTCTCGGCCTCTTGGAGTGATTTACCTAAACCCAACGCATAACCAAGTCGTCGGTTACGAGATAAATCGCTGAAACAGGTCAGCGCCAAATCCCCCATGCCAGATAAGCCCATAAATGTTTCTGGTTTAGCGCCCAAAGCAATGCCAAGCCTACACACCTCACTCAAGCCTCGCGTCACAAGCCCAGCCAAGGCACTTGCACCAATCCCTAACGCATCCCCCATCCCCGCAGCAATCGCAATTACATTTTTAACGGCACCACCCACGGACACACCGATCACATCATCATTAAAGTAAGTCCGAACCCCACCCTGAAGCAATACACCGGAAAACACACCTGACGTAGACGAGTCCCTAGACGCGAGACTAACAACTGTGGATTTTTGCTCGCCCACATCCCTCGCGAAACTGGGCCCAGAGAGAATGGCGTAGCGCGCCTTGAGCGCAACGTCTTCGATCACCTGAAAGGGTAATAAACCAGTCTCCACCTCAAAACCTTTGCAGGTAATTAGATAGGGAATTCCATCCCCAACGATTGACCGACATTCTCTGACAGACTGACGTAACCCCTTAGTTGGGACGGCCATCACGATGCCTGACGCGCCATCGAGCGCAGAATCTAAGCTATTAGTAATTTGAACGCATTCAGATAACGAGACCCCAGGAAGATATCGTTGATTTTCTCTGTACTGATTCATGCTGCCAACTAACTCAGTGTTAGCACCATAAAGACTCACCGAAGATGATCTACCGATGGAGACGGCTAATGCCGTTCCCCAGGCGCCCGCTCCAATAACCGCAATCTTCATCTTATCTCCCAGAACCACTCAAACGACCAACCCCTCTGATACTGAAGCGGCACTCGCGAAAAGAATCAGTGCTTCGTCGCCTCACTACTCTCTGGGGCAGCCTGCTCTTCCTTACGCGCTCTATAAACGGCTTCAAAATTCATCGGCTGCAATAAGACCGGCGGAAATCCCGCCTTGGAAACCGCATCAGATATTGTCTCTCTCAAATATGGAAAAATGATATTTGGCGCAGCAATACCCAACGTCATTTCTAATGGATCATCACTCAAATTACGAATTTGAAATACTCCCCCTTGGCTCGCCTCTACCAAAAAGAGGGTTACATCCTCAATCTTCGCGGTTACAGTCGCCTTCACCAGAACCTCATAGAAACCATTCTCTAGAGCCTGAGCTGTATTATTCATCGTGATTTCAATTTGGGGCGCACCCTTCTGCCCAAATACTCCAGGTGCACCAGGCACCTCTAGGGACAGGTCTTTTACGTATAACTTCTCAATCGAGAATACTGGCTTGTCGTTATTTTCACTCATGATTGTTTAAATAGTTTTGTTTTATATTAATCAGGAACCCTCTCGCAAAAGCACATCGAGATCTCCACTCTTATCAAGAGAGACAATGTCATCATGACCACCAATATGACGACCACCGATATAAATTTGTGGCACAGTTCTTCTACCTGTTCGCTCCATCATTTCGGCTCGACTATCTGGCTGCTCATCCAAATTGATCTTGTTGATGATAGCGCCTTTTGAGGCCAATAACTTCTCAGCGCGCACGCAGTACGGGCACCAATCGGTGCAATACATAATGACCTCGACGGTCGCGCTTTCAGCTTGGTCAACCAATTGCCTTCCTCCTCAGTAATTGGAAATTACTTCCCTACTCTCGATGTGGGCAGACTGGCTTGGGTCCACGCAGACATACCGCCAGTTAATACATGCAAATCATCAAAACCTTCTTTAACAAGTAACTTTTGAGCCGTTCGAGATTTAGCGCCCGACGCACAAACCAACGCGATGGGATGTTTCTCAAATTTTTTCAGTTCATGCGCGCGCTCCTTGAGAGAACCAAAGGGCATATTTTTGGCGCCCACGATACTGCCGGCTTCAAAATCCTTCGCCTCCCGCACATCGATTACAGTGGCGTGCTTACGATTTATCAGTTGCACCAGCGCCTGAGGCCCTAGCCCTCCGGAAGTTGCATCACCCAACATCAATCTAGGGATGATCAGATAACCACCACTGGCAAGGACGGCTATAACAAGCCAACTGTTTGACGAAATAAAATCCATTGTTGACACCATACATCTCCAGCAAGTTATATAAACCTTTAGTCATTCCCATTCATGGTCTGGGGTCGAATACTGACCCGCATCAAACCACAGTCTGTTTATGAAAACATATAAGCAGTAAAGTACTGTTTGAAGTGAAATTTTACTGAAATTTGTCGCTCAGGGCTTAATTAGTCATCATACCGATTAAAATATGCAAATGATTATTTAGTTTTTAGGTTAAGGAATTATGAAAAAATTAGTACTCTTGCGACACGGAGAAAGCATTTGGAATCAAGAAAATAAATTCACAGGCTGGATGGATGTAGACCTCAGCGATAGAGGCGTTCGCGAGGCAAAAGAAGCAGGTGCGCTACTTAAAAGGGAAGGGTTTCATTTCGACCGGGCGTTTGGATCAATGTTAAAAAGGGCGATCCGTACTATGTGGCTCACACTCGAGGAGTTGGATCAGGCTTGGGTCCCCCAGTCGCTTACGTGGCGTTTAAACGAACGACATTACGGTGCACTTCAGGGACTAAACAAATCAGAAACCGCCAAAAAATTTGGAGATGACCAAGTCTTGATTTGGCGTCGGAGTTATGACACTCCGCCTCCACCGCTTGAAAATAAGTCCCCTATGGACCCCAAATTAGACAACAAATATAGCTCGGTTCCAGACAAGGATCTCCCGCTTACCGAATGCCTCAAAGATACCGTCGACAGATTCCTACCTTTTTGGGAAGAGACCATAGCCCCCCTGATTTTGAATGGGGAGAAACTCTTAATCGTGGCGCACGGAAATACGCTGCGCGCATTAATTAAACACCTCGATCACATCAGTGAAACTGACATTGTTAATCTAAACGTACCCACCGGAATCCCTCTTGTTTATGAACTAAATGATGCGTTACGGCCCATTAGAAAATATTATCTTGGGGACGAATCCAAAGCGCAGGCTGCCGCTGCTGCAGTCGCGGCTCAAACAGAGCGGTAGCAAATTAAAATGAATGGCATTCGCTTCCTCACAATGCTCGCAGGCTTATTGCTGACGTGCGCGCATGTAACGAACGTTGCCGCAGACAACATCCAAGATAAAATTAAAAACACGGATCAAAAAATATTAAAGGAACAGAAAAAAATAAAAGAAGAGCAAACCAAACAAAGAAAAGCAAAACAAGAGCTCATAAAAACAAAAAAAGAAATCAACAATTTAGATCAAAATTTAAATCGATTATCAAAGCGAGAAAGAAGTCTTCTTGGTGAATTGAAGGCGTTAGAAAAAAAAGAAAGAGTGCTTAAATCCAGCATCGAGGAAGAAAAAATTCGTTTATCTCAATTAATAAAGCGCACCTATATCTTAGGCTACTCGCCTGAGGCTGGGCCTGCGATTGACACCTTATCTGACAGCAAAGTATCTGCTTTCTACCTCAAAAAGATCGCCATGAAACGATCTGAAATCATCAAAAATTTCAATTCAAAAATTACTGAAATTGATCGTCTTCAAGAAAAGAAACTAGGCATCAGAAAAGAGTTAAAAAAAATAAAAAAAGACACCAGTAAGCAAAAAAATGTTGCCGAAAGGGAAAAACTAAAAACATCGTCTGAAATAGACGGTACAAAAACACGAATAAAACGCAGCGAAAAGAAAATCAGCGAAAATAAAAAGCGACTCACCCAATTGTTCGCAGAACTCGAGAAAAGAAAAAAAGACCGCATAAAAAATAATAACTTGCCGGACCGAAGCCTCAGCGGAAAACCATTTAACACGCTAAAAGGGAAGCTGCGACTCCCTGCTCTGGGTACGATTACCTCAAAATTTGGCCAGAAAAGGGTCGGTAGCGAACTTCCTTGGGAAGGTATATTTATATCTTCCAACCAAGGCAATAGCGTTAAATCAATCGCCGGAGGCTCTGTAGTCTATTCGGACTGGCTAAGAGGGTTTGGAAATTTAATCATCGTTGACCATGGAAAAGGCTATTACAGTCTCTACGGTAATAACGAAACCATATGGGCTAGGGAGGGGGATCAACTCGACGCTGGAGACCAATTGGGAACTGTTGGCAACAGCGGGGGTCACAAAGGACCTGGGGTGTATTTTGAGGTACGGCACAACAGTAAACCTCTAAATCCCATGGAATGGGTTAACATTGACAACTAGAACAAACTGACGGGATCTAAGACATTTTTAAAACGTCCATCGCGTCGAAAACTCGGCAAGCAATTTAAGGGGTTCTTTATGAGAAGCAAGCTAAGCAAAGTAGGTTTAATATCAATCGGCCTGGTAGGCGGTATCTTAGTCAGCCTGCAGTTTTCTGCGATAGCAGATCGAAGTGCGGCGCCCCTACCCATCGATGAATTAAGAGCATTCACCGAAGTTTATGGTCGGGTAAAAAATGATTACGTTGAGACAGTTGACGATAAAGAACTTATAGAAAAAGCCATTAATGGCATGCTGTCTGGCCTCGATCCGCATTCGGCTTTTTTTGACGCCGAAGCCTTTAAAGAAATGCAAGTGGGCACAAAAGGTGAATTTGGAGGCCTTGGCATCGAAGTCGGCATGGAAGATGGCTTCGTTAAGGTTATCGCTCCAATGGAAGACACCCCAGCTTGGAACGCTGGACTCAAGTCGGGAGATCTCATCATCAAACTCGACGATACGAATGTGAAGGGTATGACACTTAACGATGCAGTTAAGTTAATGCGCGGCAAATCAGGTACAGACATTATCCTGACGGTTATTCGAAAAGGGGAGCCTCAACCTAAAATAATCACGGTTACACGCGATATCATCCAAATCCGGAGCGTCAAATATCGCATGCTCGAAAAAGATTATGCCTATTTCAGAGTGACGCAGTTTCAGGAGCATACTGGAGAAAAACTCGGAGAAGCGATTGAAAAGCTTTTCTCTGAAAATGAGGGGCCAATGAAAGGAATCGTCTTGGACCTGCGGGATGACCCTGGAGGCTTACTAACCTCCTCAATTGGCGTGTCTGCTGCGTTTCTTCCAAAAGATAAGCTTGTCGTATACACCGAGGGGCGTACCAATGATGCCAGGATGCGCATGTATGCTCGGCCAGAGTTTTACGCGAGAGGACCAAAAGGGGATTATTTAACAAATGTTCCGGAGTCCGCAAAAACAGTTCCCATGGTCGTGCTTGTGAACGGCGGATCGGCATCGGCTTCTGAGATTGTCGCTGGCGCCCTACAAGATCATAGGCGTGCCGTGATTATGGGCACCCAAACTTTTGGCAAGGGATCCGTGCAAACCATCCTACCATTAGGAAACGGCACTGCCATCAAACTAACTACGGCACGCTATTTCACGCCCAGCGGTCAATCAATTCAAGCAATAGGAATCACGCCCGATATTATTGTGGAAGATGCTACGATAACTGCCAACAATAATCCCTCTCTTCGAACGAAAGAAGCTGATCTCAAAAATCGCTTAGACAATCCACAAGACGATGACGGGGGGACTCCAGAAGCTTTAGAAAGCGATACCAAAGTAGAAGAGAAGCCCGATTATCAACTGAGTCAGGCCCTAAACTTACTGAAGGGATTGGAAATTTTATCGAACCGTTAAGCACTCACGAGTAAATACTGAGTAAGCCCCTCATCCCTGCGTACATCGCAGGGATGAGGCTATCGGTCGGCGATACCAAAAAATCAATATGAACGACGACCAACTACTTAGATATAGTCGCCACATTCTTCTGCCAGAAATCGGCATCGAGGGTCAAGATTTAATCCGACAGAGTCGGATCTTAATTATTGGCGCGGGGGGCTTAGGTTCACCCGCAGCCTTATTCCTCGCATCTAGCGGGGTTGGCTCAATCACGATTTGTGACGGAGACACGGTTGACCTCACTAACCTTCAGCGCCAGATTATCCATACAACCGCATCTATTGGTATGCTTAAAGTGGAGTCTGCCAAGCGCTCCATCAAGGCCATTAATCCAAACGTCCATGTCAATGCAATAACGCTCCGCACTTCGGGGCCCCTGCTCGAGCGACTAGTATCTGAAGCATCAGTTATTTTAGATTGTTCCGACAACTTTGAGACTCGACACGCAGTGAACAAGGCTTCTGTTAAGTTTAAGAAGCCTTTGGTTTCCGGTGCCGCCATCAAATTTGATGGGCAACTTGCCGTTTTTGATCCCCGGCATCCTGACAGCCCGTGTTACCAGTGTTTATTCCCCGAAGAAAACGAATTCGAGGAAACTCGATGTGCTGTGATGGGCGTTTTCGCACCATTAGTGGGGATTATTGGCACAGCACAGGCTTCCGAGACGCTTAAGTTATTAGCAAACATCGGCCGACCAGCAACGGGGAAGCTGATATTATTTGATGCGCTAGAAATGGAATGGCGCTCCATCAAGTTAAACAAGGATCCAAGCTGCTCCGTTTGCAGCATATAAAACTCGACCTAGGAGAGCGCAACAAAACTTAAGGTATCAAACCTCTCCCAGCAGCATCCTTATCTGAACGTCGCTGTGGGTCGTTGGGTCTTTGGTATAGCGGCTCTTTGCAAATTGATGCCATCGACCTATCACGTATGCCATGATTTGATTACCCTTCGGTTCTATTTCCAGCGCAGAAATCATACCACCTTGATTAATTGCGAATCGCAGTGACTGCTTAATCGAGGACTCTAATCGATCGTGCAAGCGATTAATACGGTCTTGTAACCTGTCATTTTCGTGGACCAAAGCGTCACCAATTAAGACACGAGTCATCCCGGGATTTTTCTTAGCAAAACTCAACAGGACATTAACCATTGACGATACTTGCTTTAATCCACCTTCCTCAGATTCAGAAATTTTATTGACCAATCCAAAAATAGTTTGCTCAATGAACTCAATCAATCCTTCATACATTTGAGCCTTACTCGCAAAATGCCGATACAAGGCGGCCTCAGACACCTCAAGCCGCGCTGCCAACAAAGCTGTGGTTATCTTTTTACAGTTAGGGTCCTCCAACATCTGAGCTAATTGCTGGAGAATCTGTAGTTTTCGGTCGGCAACTCTAGGCATCGGCGAGAAAAATAATGTTTTGATTAACTTCAGTAAGTAATAATTACTAGCAACACATTAACATACACATCCAAGACGATTATGTCAGCACCTTAGCGCCTGTGCGGACACCTAATACAACCGCCTTACCCTGGCATCTACCCAATTAGGTTGATGTAACTCGGGCGTCACCCAAATTGTCTTCATCCCCAGTCGGCGCGCTGAAAATAAGTTACTTAAAGAATCCTCAACCATCACACACCTTGAAGCTTCAAGCCTGTGTGTTTTCAGTAATTTGCGATAACCAATCATAGAGGGTTTTGGGTTCATATTCGTTGACTCTATTGAAAAGGCATCGGCCAGCAAGTGCCGAATTCCTAACAATCTCAACATTTGCTCAAGGTACGCCGATGGAGAGTTAGAGAATACAATTTTCTTCCCCGATATTTGCCTAAATAATCTTATCAACCTAGAAGAACGGGAAGCAAAGCTATCCAATTCTCCAATATCGTGAGTTTTTTTAAGAAAATCTTTTGAGTCAACAGCGTGATGACGCACCAAGCCCGTCAGCGTTGCTCCATATCTATCCCAGTAGAGCTTACGTAAGCGATTAGCCTCATTCCTCTCCACACACAAATGATCCTCAATGTACTGAGTCATTTTTTCGTTAATGAGTGGAAATATTTCCCTTCCCGAAGCGAACAAAGTGTTATCAAAATCAAAAATCCAGGCAGCCGGTTTGATCTCGGATTGCTGTATCTGGCGGCATGCCTCAGCGAGAAACTTCACTCTAGCGACTGCGAATCAACGTCCCAACACCTTGGTCGGTGAGCACTTCCAGCAATACTGCATTTTCCACTCGGCCATCGATAATATGCACACTATTCACGCCGCTCCTGGCCGCATCAAGTGCCGATGAGATCTTAGGCAGCATGCCTCCGAAAACCGTTCCATCTTCAATAAGGCGATCGATGTCGCCTGGGGTAACGCCCGTTAATAACTGTTCATTCTTATCAAGGATGCCAGCCGTATTAGTCATCAATATTAATTTTTCTGCGTTAAGTACCGTCGCTAACTTCCCGGCCACAAGATCAGCGTTGATGTTATACGCTTGCCCATCTTCTCCGTAACCGATCGGCGCCACCACGGGAATAAACCCCTCCATTTCTAATGTGGAAATAACTCGCGGATCCACCGAATCCACCTCGCCGACCTGTCCTAAATCCAGCGGCTCTCCATTAGCGACCATCTGAAGTTTTCTAGCTCGAATAAGACCACCGTCCCGACCAGTCAAACCCACGGCCAGACCACCAGCATTATTGATCAAGCTAACAATGTCTTTATTGACGTGAGCCCCAAGGACCATCTCAACTATATCCATGGTCTCTTTATCCGTAACCCTCATACCTTGGATAAATGTTCCCTCTTTGCCAAGGCGAGCCAACATGTCATTAATCTGCGGACCACCACCATGGACAATTACCGGATGCATGCCAACAAGCTTCAACAGAACTACGTCTCGCGCAAAAGATCGTTTTAATTTGTCATCAACCATCGCGTTGCCACCGTACTTGATGACAATAGTTTTTTTATGAAAACGCTTTATGTACGGCAGAGCCTCTGCCAATATTTGAGCCTTCTTGTGCGCCTCACCAGTATTTAGCGACATTATTAGGATTCCTGTTTAAATGACTTTTCGTGACGATCTAATTTTAACCGACTTGGCGTCTTTCGAACTAATGCCCACTATTACGTTACTTACCCGTTTAAAATAACGCACTTTTAAGACAAATATTATCTATGCGCATGAATAGTAGACGTTTTTTCTTATTGCTGTTGTGCTTACTCACGCCGATTATAGTGTTCGCCAAACCGGATGAAAATTTAAGCTCCACGGCTCAAATGTACATCCTAGGCGACCTGTCGAGCGGGATCATCATCAGCGAGAAGAACGCATCTCGAACCATTGCCCCTGGGCCTTTGACGAAGCTGATGACGTTATATGTCATTTTCTCCGCCCTCGAGTCTGGAGACATTCGTCTTAACGACAAAATAAAAATATCCAAAATTGCTTCTAACGCGCCCGGGTTGCGCATGTTCCTGTCCGAAGGGGATCGAGTCAAAGTCGAGGACCTCATCAAAGCCATAGTCATCTATGGCGCTAACGACGCAATAATGGCACTTATTGAAGAAGTTTCGGGTGCCGAAGCTGAATTCGTGGCGACAATGAACAACAAAGCAAAGTCAATTGGTTTAACGACTTCGCGCTTCGACGATGCTATTGGCCAAGCGGTAAATAATCGCAGCACTACCGTATCGGATTTATATCAGCTATCTGCCGCCATCATTACAGACTTTCCGCAGTATTACCCCTACTTCAAATTACAAAAACATGAATGGCAAAGCATTACCCAATACAGCCCCAATACTTTACTGGATAGAGATCCACACAATGACGGGCTCATACTCGGAAAAATACACGGCATCGGACTGCTTGGCTCTATTTCCAGCGATCGAAATGGACGTCGGATACTGGTAGTGCTGGGTGGCGTAAAGCCTGACCGCACTTTTTCTGCGGAGGCTCAAAGCCTGATAAATCACGGCTTTGAGGCATCTGAAACGATCCTTCTGTTTAAGTCGAACACGCCTCTTGCTCAAGTCGCCATAGCCCAAGGAATAGATGAAATTATCAGCATCGGATCCTTCAAAGACATATTCGTTACAATTCCTAGAGATACGAAGGAAAGCCTAAAAGTGCACGTCGAAAGTATTCAACCTCTCATCGCTCCCATTGAATATGGGGATATTGTTGCCAAACTTATCGTACGATTGGGAGAGGGAACAATCTTAACTACAGATCTCATCGCCCTAAAAGAAGTACAACAAGCAGGAATTTTAGCTAGGGGTTGGAAAGGGTTAAAATCTTTTGTACTGCAATTAATAGGGTCCTAAAACGATCACTAGCCACATAGACTAAAAGAGAACCATCTATCATGAGCTCTCCCCAAACTCAAAAAACAGAGGGTATTGAATACCCAATCTCATTCCCGATTAAAGTTATAGGAAAAGTAGTACCTCAATTTGAGGAAGAGGTGCTCCAGATTCTTAGGAAACATGCACCCGATGTCGATGACCACGAGGTAACCACCAGCATGAGTAAAAATAAAACGTACGTCAGTCTGACATGCACCTTTTGCGCTGAGTCACTGGATCACCTAGAGACCATCTATGCCGAACTTAAGGCCAGTCCATCCGTTTCAATTGTTCTTTAGCTATCCTCTCAGTCAATCTCATTTTGAAATGTTGCAATTGTGATTATTAAAAAAATTGGCTTAATAGATTACGAGGAATCGCTCCGGTGGATGCGTGAATTCACACTTAGACGCGCTCAAAAAGAAGAGGACGAATTATGGGTCGTCGAACATCCTCCGGTATACACCATGGGACTGAAAACAAAGCCAGAACATATTCCTCAAGTTAGGCAACCTATCCCTTTGGTTCAATCTGATCGCGGAGGACAAATAACCTACCACGGCCCCGGTCAAATCATCATATATGCACTGCTTGACCTTAGAAGATTGAAATTATCCGTTAGAGAAACTGTCAGATTATTGGAACAAACCGTTATTAATTTGTTATTGTCACTCGGCATTAATGCTATTGGAGACGAAGCACGACCTGGAGTCTACGTTCAAGGAAAAAAAATAGCATCCTTGGGACTAAAAGTTCGAAACGGATGCTCATATCATGGTGTAGCTTTAAATGTTGATATGGACATTAGCCCGTTTGAGCAGATTAATCCTTGCGGATATGCCAATCTAAGCGTCACACAACTCAAAGACTTGGATGTTAATCTCTCCATTGACGAAATCAGTCAACGGTGGGTTGATCAATTTCTCGTATCGTTTGGAGATAAAATTTAGCATGAATATGAACACCAAAAAAATTAGAGAAACAGGATTAGAGAAAACCGCAAAAAATCCAATCAAAATAGCACCTACTGATGCGATCAGGAAGCCCGATTGGATACGCATCAAGCTTCATACAGGTACCAAATTTCAAGAGGTCAAAAACAAACTCCGGAAAAGCTCCCTACACACCGTGTGCGAGGAGGCGACTTGCCCAAACATCGGAGAATGTTTTTCTAAAGGAACGGCTACGTTTATGATTTTGGGAGACCTATGTACCAGAAGGTGTCCATTTTGCGATGTCGCACATGGTCGGCCCAATGTCGTTGATGAGGCCGAACCAGGTAGGCTCGCCAGTACCATTAAAGATATGGAACTCAAGTACGTGGTCATCACGAGCGTAGATCGCGATGACCTCAGAGATGGTGGTGCAGCGCACTTCTCCAACTGCATCAAAGCCATTCGCACTGCCTCGCC
>Ga0075118_10000316_pt1 | contig 47800 bp, 38 predicted proteins | sample AntAceMetag02UKE_FD_69794 | JGI IMG/M metagenome (GOLD analysis project Ga0075118, IMG submission 69794) | Saline lake microbial communities from Ace Lake, Antarctica - Antarctic Ace Lake Metagenome 02UKE | ecosystem: Environmental > Aquatic > Non-marine Saline and Alkaline > Saline | place...
AGCGCGATGTCGTCGGTCGTGTTGAGTTTGCCTAGGGTCACGATACCGCAGGCGACGAAGTTGAGCAACATCCAGGGGGCGGCGACATTCGACATTTGGGCGACAAAGGCATAACCGCGCACGGTCACCAACGTGATGACGAGTCCGGTGGCGATACCCGCGATAGTCCAGGCCACCATGCCGGTCGGATAAAGATCGGCAAACGTGGGCATCTCCATGCTGGGGAAAGGCACGCCAATGGCGGTCGACGAAACAGTGATCATGGAGCCAGCCAGAAAAAAGAACAGCACTCCATTCGCCACGTTGTAGAGCACGGCAAGTTTACGGCCGCAGATCTGCTCTAGTTTAAAGTAGAGCGTCTCGCGGGTGCCGGTTGCGACCGTCGCGGTGACGAAGCGCCAGGAGAGCACGGCGAGGAAGTTGCCGAACAGAAGTCCCGTGATGAGGTCCCAGGCGCCGACGCCCCAAGGGACAAAGAGCGGTCCGATCATGAACTCGGTGCCGGCGGTGTGTTCTCCGGCCTACATGCCCCAAAACGAGCCGGGGCCTTTGGTCGCATGCTCGGGCACGCGTTCGCGTTCATACTCCTGAGGGGGGTCGGCGGCGGACGAAGAACTCGACATGAGCGGGGATACGACGTGGGGGAGGAGGGGAAGGGGCGACCTGACTTTTAAGAGGGAAACGGTGTCGTTGACGAGTTCATCCCGCACCCAACGGGCATCGATCCGAGTGGCGGCGACGGGGTGGTCGTGAAGAAACACCGTTTGTCATTTGACGGCGAGGGGAGCTCGACGCGGGCATTTACGCCGGAAGGACGGGTGAGCAAACGTTTGAAAGAATCATTTGGTATCCAATTAACGCATACAGAGCCGTGAGCGAAAGGCACTTTGCCGGCGGCAGGAGTCAGGAGGTCGGAGCCGCGCCGCACGCGTGATACCAGTCTTGGTTGGGTTGGTGGTGCAGGTGCCAGGCTTCATCGGTGATGGTGGTTTCGGGATTGAGCCTGTGGCGCCAACTGCGGTCACCGTCGGCGAGGATCAAGGCGAGGCCCGCAGCGCCCGCTTCGCAGCGGAACAGGCCCTTCAATAAGGATGGGGCGGCGTAGACGAAAACGGCCCTGCCCCTTATGAGGGCGGGACCGCGATGTTCAAACCTAGGTTAGAGCGAACACTAGAATCGGAAGGTATTCGACCATTGGAAGTAACGCTCACGACCCACCCGGAAACCAGCGGGAGTGCCATCAGGGTTTACCACCGACAGCTCAACCTTGTCATCGCCGATCACGTTGTTGATCTGCAGGCGGGTGATCCAATCGATCTTATCGTCCCAGATCTTTTTGCGATAGCTTACGTTGAGACCGAGATTGAGGTCGGGATCAGCGATAAACGGATTAGCCAAGTCGGAGACGGGGCCATCGGCTGTTTGGAGAATCGGATAACCCACGGTGGACCCTTCACGCCACCGCACATTGGCACCTACGGAAATACCACGGAGTCTATCGGTGCGGAAGGCGTAGTTGGTGATGAAGTTGGCCGAATATTTCGACTGGCCCACGTTGATGCGACCTTCACCGGCTTTGGCGGTGTTTTGGGCCGAGACGACACGGTTGATGTATTCTTGATACATGAGGCGCTGCACCGACCGGTCTTGGAAGTGAATGCCGTTAGCGGCCCCGGTGATGTTTCCATCGCCGTCCAAGGTGAGATCACCCCAAGTCTTGGACCAAATCGGGAGGCGAGCTTGCACATATTCGTTAAACCCGGGCCCGATGTTGTCTTGGATGGTTTCGACGCTGGTGGCGTTGAACGCGATGCGCCAATTGGGCAGTGGATTGTAGGTGACTTCGAGCTCATAGCCGGTGGCGTCAACATCGACGGTATCATCCGAATTGGGCGGGGCGAAGTAGCGGCTTTCGGTGGGCGGGCCTACTTTGTCGGCGGCTGCGGGGTCATACCAGGCGTAGCGGAAGAAGTCCTCGAACGTGGCTTGGTCCATGTTTTGACCCCGGAAGGCATAAGTGCCGCCATTGTCGAAGGTGCCGTCGCTGAGTCGATTGTTGCGGAAGTTACGAATGGTGGCCCAAGCGAAGCGCTCGTAAGTGTTCACTCCGAATCGAGCCGTGCCAGCTAGGGTGCCGCGACCGGAAACGTTCTTCTGCGAGGTTTCGAAACGGTTGAGCTTCAGCTCCAGTTTGTTGTCGGGGGTGCGCAACACGATGCCGATGTCCTGACCCTCTCCGGAGGAGTTGGGGATGGCATCGAGGGTTGGGTAGACGCGAGTCGGGCCCACGGCGAAGTTATCGGACTCGTTATAGAAGACGGAAAGCCATTGGAACGGATGGAAAACGATGCCCTTGGTGCTGGTCTGGCCGGTTTGAGCTGGCTCGGGATTGGCGAGGGCGCGTCCCCAGCTTTGGGGATTGAGGGGGTCGACTTCGCTGGAGTCATCGCTCACCTGATTGGCGGACAAGGACGCTACGGTATCTTCGCGGACACCCCACGTCGCGGCGATGCGGTCGCCCCACAGGTAACCCTGCCACGTGAAGCCTTGGCCTTCGACTTCAAGCTCGGACCAGTTGGCCCGGCTGTAGAGACGTCCGGTGGGCACCGCGTTGGCGTTGCTCCAGATCAAAGGATCGTTTACCGTCGCTCCGTTGGTGGGGCGATAGACCGTGATGGGCGTGCGAGGGTCGATCTCCTGAGTCGTGGAAACGGTGTAGTTGGGGAACTGTTGATCCGCGGTGAAAGGGTCACCAAGATACCAATTTTGGAAGACCCAGCTGCCGTAGATCGTCTTGCTGAGACCGAAGGTTTCTTGATCAGTGGTTTGAATGGCGGAACTTGGGCTGCCACTCGCGGAGAAATCATCGGTCGAGCTGTCGTAATAGACTCCGGAAATAACGTGTCGTCCAAGGAAACCGAGTCGGTCACTGAAGTCCTCGAAATCGAAGTCGTAGGCGAGAGTGCCCCGAAAGGCTTCGTTGGTGCGCTCGGATTCGCCGTAACCGCCGCGACCGGAGATGTAGGGGCGTAGGTAACCCGGATTGGTGGTGACACCGTCGAGCAGGACAGGGTTAAGGTCGATGGAGACCGCCCGGTCCGAGCCATTGAAGCGGGAGGTATTGGCGTTGGTCGTCGTATCCTGGAAGCTGGAGAGTTCGAGGTGAAGGCCCTTGAGGATGCGCTGTCTTAGGGTGATGTGATGAGTATCGGAATCGCGAAGCTGACGGTTGCCGGGAAGGGCCGCCAAATTCATGTCGTAGATCGGAAAAATACGTGGGTCCGTGACGCTGGTGTTAGTGAAGTTATCCACCTGGTCGAAAGCACTGCGGCTGCGGGCCAAGGTGCGGAGGGTGAAATCTTGCACCTGATTGACTTCGCCGCCGGTGCGGAAGCCGACTGAGGCCTTGGTGGTGATGAACGGCACCGTGGGGTCGCTGCTCTCTGGCAAGAAGAGCTGGATGTTGGTGAATCCGAACGGATTGTTGAATTCTTCCACTCCGCCATTAAGCGTCGAAGGGGAAGCCGGATTGCTGCTGTTCGTCGGTCCACCGGGGAAGTTGGAGGCCGGGTTTACGCCGACGTTATTGGGGTCACGAATATCCCAAGTGGGTCGACCACTGGCGATCCAGTGGGAGATGTTGTCGATCGGCAGTGAGTAGTTGGGCCGCCGAGCATCGTTTTGGGTCGTCTCGAAAGAGTAGCTAATACTCGTGCTGCTGAAGGGTTGGAACAACAGCGATGCGGTGACGCGATCGTCCTTATCGAAAGACGTATCGAACTGACTCTTCGTGTCCTCCTTCAGCACCATGACGCGTAACGCTAACTTATCGTTGAAGGCGCGATTGAAATCGAAGGTGGTGCGGTAGGAACCGTAGTTGTCTACCCCGAGGGAGACCTCGTTGATGTCTCGGCCCAAGGTCGCTTTTTTCGTGGTGTAGTTGATAATACCAGCCGGACTACCGAGGCCGAAAAGGATGGAGTTAGGACCGCGCACCAGGGCAATACGTTCGATGTTGTAGCGATCAAGATTGGCGTTGCCGATTTCGAAAAAATCACGGGTAACGTCGGCCCGAGAAAGTCCGCGCACCCGGTTGTTACCCGGCTGGGTGTTAGTGACGCTGTCTTGTAACTCACCGGACCCTCCTCGTTCGGCGGTGTCGGTATTTAAGGCGGTCTCTACGCCGGCGATGTAGGCGAAAGCGGTTTCAATGTCGTTTGCTCCAATGTCGTCCAGAAACTCGGAAGTGAGGATGGCCACTGAAGCTGCGACGTCCCGGAGCTGAGTGTTGAGGCGCGAACCAGATACGGTGGAGGTGGCGCGATAACCCACGTCGGAAGAGGAATCAACTTCGAAGGGAGTGAGTTCGATCACTTCCTCGGAATCAGGATTTGGTGCGGCAGTCTGGGCACCAAGGTGACCAATTCCCAGGGTCAGCAGACCGGAAAGAATGGTGAGTCGTTTTAGGTATTTCATGGGGTGCTTAGGTAGGGGTCGGGTTTGGGTAGTAGGAGGGATAGGGTTTAATAGTTGAGGACGAGGAAAAGAGGAAAAGGTCACAGAAACTGAGAGGGTGGCTTTGGGCGGATGCAGTCAGTTAGCCGAGTTGCAGGGGGGCGGGTGCAGTCCCGGGATGACGGAATGAAATTGAGGGAAATCAGGGTCACGTCCTCGGTGAAGGGGTTCAGGAGTGACGGTAGAAAGTCTAGCGGATAGGGTAGGGTTGAATCCATGGGTAAGAAGGGATTCTTTTGTCCAAATGCGGACAGAATCGCCATTCCCGCTTGAGGGAGAAACCGTTCAAGATGCCGACCGCTGAGCGATCTGCTTAGGATCGCCCGATGGCGGAAGGACGAGCGGAAGACCTGAGGCACTCGATTCTAAGCGAATGGAGAATGAAACTCATCCCGCGAGAATCGCGCCGAACGAAGTCGTAATCGATCAAACAAAAAAAAACGGCCCGGTCCTTAAAAAAGGACGAGGCCGTTTCATTAACCTAACTCACCCAGAATTAGAATCGAAAGGTGTTGGACCATTCGAAGATTTGTTCGCGGCCGACCCGGTAACCGGCGACGGCGCCATCGGGATTGATGAAACTCGCCATGAGTTTGTCATCACCGACCAGATTCTTGACGTCGAAACGGGTGATCCAAGTGACCTTGTCGTTCATAATCTTCGTCCGGTAGGAGAAGTTGAGACTAAGGTTGATCGACGGATCACTGTTGTAGGGATTATCGAGATCGAAGACGAGACCATCACCGTTTTCGTTGGCGATAACGGGGTAGCCGAGGGCGGCCCCTTCACGCCAACGGACGTTGGCTCCGACGGAGAAGCCCTTGAGCTTACCCGAAGTGAACTGGTAGTTCGTGATGGCGTTGGCGGAGTATTCGGCGAGACCGACGTTACGTTTGCCTTCGGCTGCCGCAGCGGTGTTGAGCGGCAACAAAATTTGTTCGTAGTAGATCGAATACATCGACGGCTGGGTAGTCGTCGCGGGATTTTGATTTTGGCTGTGGATGCCGTTGGTGTAAGTGGCGGTGCCGTTGGCATCCAATGACTTGATGCCGAACAGGTGTTCCCATAAGGGGAGGCGAGCGGAAACATAGTCACGAAGGCCCGGGCCAATATTGCTTTGGATCGTTTCCGTTTGCGCGGCATTGAACGCAATGCGCCAGTTCTTGTTCGGGTTGTAAGTGACCTCAACTTCATAGCCGCTGGCATCGTAGTCGACGGTTTCTTCCACGTCGTTCGGCCCGAAGTAACGATTGGTGGTGATAGGGCCGAGACGGTCAGGCGCGGAAGGATCAAACCAACGGTAGCCGAAGTACGAATCGTGCTCCGCTTGGCTCATGGGAGCGTGATGCTGAATACCGTGCTCGCCACCGTTGTTGCCGAGGCGGTGATCGTTGAAGGCGCGGAGAGCAAGACGCTCCATAGTGCGCACGCCAAATTTGGCCTTCGAAGCGATGCCGCTGGCACCTTGGACGTTGAGTTGCGAGGTTTCGAAGGAGTTCACCTTGAGCTCGAGCTTTCCGTCTGAAGTGCTCATCACGATGCCGTAATCGGAACCCTTGCCTGAAGAGTTCGGGATGATCTCCTGATTGGCGTATTGGCGCTTGGGCGTAATGTCGAAGTTGTCGGATGAGTTGTAGAACAAGGACAACCATTTGGTGGGATGGAACACGAATCCCATGGTGCTAGTGCGACCCGTTTCGGGATCTGCGGCCGGACCGTCGTCCCAGAGTTCGTAGTCATTGATCAAGCGCGCACCCGGGCGGGCGGGATCATCTGGTGAACCGCCGAAGGTGCTGGCGATTTCGTCTTCGCGCCAGCCGAAGAGCGAAACGATGCGGCCGTCCCAGAAGTAGCTTTGCAGGGTGACTCCTTGGCCGGTAACTTCCTGAGTTTGGTAGGAACCGTTGCCGGGGATGACGCCCATTTCTACTTCATTAGGGTAGTTGCTCCAGCGCACGCCGGTTCGGCCGATCGTGGCGGGAGAATTTACGTAATTCGGATCGTTGAGGAAGTTGCGCAGAGTGAAGGTTTGGCCGATGCCAGTTGGTCCGGAGGGGAAGGTCGTGTAAGTTGGATAAGCCGCAGTGGGAGTGAGGGCATCACCCACGTAACGCTGGTCCCACACCCAGTGGCGGTAGATGCCCCAGTCGCCGGTGAACGTCGCTTGGTCGTCGGTTAATGTGCCGATGCTGGATCCGTAGCCAAAGCGATCTTGTTTTTGCACCGTGTAGAGACCAGAGAGCGAGTGTCTACCGAGGAAGCGGAAGAGGTTTTCCTTTGCGGTGAGGTCGAGTTCGTAGGAAAGATTGGCACGGATCGTCTCACTGTTATTCTCGGTATAATTGCCGGTGCCACGGCTGGACAGGTAGGGGCGCATGTAGTTCGGGTTGGCCGAGCCGTCTTCGATGTTCGTGCGATTGACATCGACTTGGATTTCATTGAGGCCGAGTCGACTGAAGTTGTGGTTGACCATGTGGTCTTTGTAACCCGCGAGCTCAATGTAGAAATTGTTGAGGATCTTTTGGTTAAAAATTAGGCTATATTTCTGATCCTTGCGATTCTGAGAATTGCCCGGTAGGGCGGCGGTATCGATGTCGAAAATTGGGAACATGTTTGGATCCGTCACGTTCGGCATATTGTAGCCCACGCCGCGGGTCGAATCGAGCGGGTTGAGTCCGCGCATGGTGGTGACCAGCGTCGTGCCATTGGAAGAATTGGCCGTCTTGTCGATGTAGTTCACGCTTGATGCCCAGGTCGTGGATATGGGATCGGAGCCGCCTCCAGAGTAGGCTTGCACCATGGTCGTGTTGAAGTCTTGGAAGGTACCGAGCGCCGGGTTCGAGTTGTTTCCACCAATTTGGTTCCAAGGGTCCCACACCGGCCGTCCGGCAGCGATCCAACCGGTGATTTGGTCAAGGGGAGGGGTGTAGTTGGCTCGACGCGCGTTGTTTTCCGTCAGTTCAACACCGGCCCGGATGGAGGTGCCTTTGAAGGGCCGGAAAATGGTGTTAAGGGTGGCGCGATTATCCTTTTCGAACGCGTCAGCGTATTGTCCCTTGGCACTTTCATTCAGGGCCATGAAACGAAGGGCGAGTTTGTCGTTCAGCGACTTGTTGTAGTCAAACGTTCCACGGAGGCTGCCGAAGTTGTCGATTCTTATTCCGACTTGGCCGAAGTCACGTCCCGTGGTCGCCTTCTTGGTATTGTAGTCGATAATTCCCGCGGGGCTGCCCAACCCGAAGAGCACGGAGTTAGGACCGCGCACGACGGTCACGCGCTCGACGTTGTAGAGATCGAGGTTGCTGTTACTGACAGCAAAGAAATCCATCGTGATGTCAGCGCGAGCGAGACCACGCACCCGGTTGTTGCCGGGGGTAACATTCGAGTTGTTGCTGATTTCGCCATTTTCAGCCGTGGCGAAGTCGGTGGTAAGTGCAGTTTCGATACCGACAACATAGGCCATGGCACTTTCAATATCCGTGGCGCCTAGATCCTCAAGGAATTCAGCTGTGAGTACGGAGATCGGGGCGGCGACATCCTTGAGGTCGGTGTTCAAGCGGGAGCCAGCGAGGGTGGAGGTGGCGCGGTAGCCGACGTCGCTCGACGCGCTAACTTCGAACGGAGTGAGTTCGATGATGTCCTCCGTATCGGGACCGGAGGATGCGGACTGACCGGCCGCATAGCCGATTCCTAAGGTCAAAAGACCGGAAAGAACCGTTAATTGTTTTAGGTGTTTCATTGATTGCGAGGTGTTGAGTTGGGGCATAAGTTGCCCAAGGTTTAGAAGTCGTTGTCTACGAAAATTATCGGGTGCTGCGGAAAGCGCTGCGGTCACTTTTGTGACAATCTCCAGCAGTGATCGTGTCATGCTCGATGCTACCGAAGGGGCGGCGGGGAGAGTAAAGAGGGGTGAGTGGGAAAAGCGTCACTCGCTCTTCTGAGGGGACTCGAAGAAGCGATCCACAAAATAGCAGATCGGAGCTTCAGGAAACCATGGCTAAGAAAGGATTCTTTTGTTCAAATGCGGACCAATCTGTCTGTCCTGCCGAGGAAATCTCCGCAAGTAGAGGGAGTTTTGCAGTATGGGATCCGATTAGTGGATACAAGACAATGACTTACCTTGGGGAGCCTCGTCGCCGGGAGGGGCACATTGGCTTCACCCGGAAGACCCGGCGGTTGGGGCGGGACGGATTTAGTTTCGTTTAGAAACGACCACGAGCCAGTCTTCGCCGGGATCCGCTGGTGGCAGTCCGAGTGCGACGGGTTGGCCGGCGGTTCTCGATGCGACCGGACCCGGTTGGAGGTCGGCACCAAGACGGGGATTGAACCAAGAGATTTCGAATTCTCCCTCCGCATCGGTCAGGTCCAATTCGGCGTCTCCGCCGTGGGGGAGATAAACAAGATAGAGCGAACCAGGGAGGGCCAAGCAGTAGCGGCGGTTGTCGTGGTGGGGGTTGCGCACCAATTCGTCGGCTCCGGACATATCTGCAAACGGGATATTGTGGTGCTGAAAAAACTCCAAGGCGTAGCGGGCGTAGTCCCAGCTGCGACTACGACTGCGCCAGTCTTCGGCGTCGAGGTCGCTTTGAGGATGGCTATAGCCGAAGTAGTATTCCACGCCGGCCCCGCCGCCCATCAGGGTTCCCCATAACGCGTATTTGCGGATGTCGTGAATAGTGGGTCCGACCGTTTGCCCGTAGCTGGAGTAGTCGGGATCAGGGGGCACACCGGTCGCACCCAAGTCTTGCTCGTCGTTGCAGACGACCCAAGGTTTCCCGGCTTGGGCGGATTCTTTAACCCAGTGCTGAACAAAAAAGTGCGTATCCTCGATGTAGCGGGTTTGGAGTGAGGCGCCGGTGAGCGCGGATTGCTCGCCGAGGAGTTTGGGGTAGACCTTTTGATGTCCCTCCCAGTGACCTCGGGTGTGATTGACGATCAGGTGGCCGTAAGGATCGGTATCGTGGATGAATTGCGCCATGTCGCGTTGTTGCTGAATAGTCTGGGTGTTCTCCTCACCGAGGTTCCAATTCAGGGCGAGGGCGTGGCCGAAACGGGCGATTAATTCTCGCAGGTAAAGTTTACGTTCTGGACCGGTGTCACCTTGGTCCATTGCCACGTCGTCTTGGGCGCGGGCGCCGGAATTCTCGGACTCGGTGAGTTTGAAATGGAGGAACATGCCGCGGCGAGTCCCGTGCTCGAAAACGATGCCCCACTGGTCGAGCTTGGAGCAGTCGTAGTGGAATTTTTCGTCGCGTGAAATGAATGGCCAGACGTTGTCGCCGTCGCCCCCGGCGTTGTAGGTGAGAAAGCTAAACGCATTCATGCCTTTGGCCTCGAGGTAGTTGATGGCGCCGATGAGGCCGCGACCTTTTCCGTCCTTCCAAGTGGGGTCTCCGCGTCGCCAATCGCCGCGGTGCGGCTGCCAAGTTTTAAGGGGGACTTTTGGTTTACGCGCCTCGGTGCCATCGAAATCGGCGTAGGCGAGGAAGGTCTCGGGAGCGTCGGCACCGGCTTTTAGAAAGTAGTCTTTGCTGCCGGCGAATTGCAGGTGATGTTTGCCGACGTATTGGAGTCGACCGCGGGCACGAAAGTCGCGGCCTTTTTTGTTGGTGCGGGCGATCTGGAATTTCCCTGATTGGCCATCGAATGGAGAGAGCGCAGAGCCCGAGCCACCTAGGGCTGCCTGGGGGCCTTGCCGAAACGAGACCTGGTAGTTCCAGGTTCCAACTTTGTCGGGTGACAAGTGAGCGCGCCACTTGTTACCGGAGGAAGCAGATGTTTCCGCGGCGTCGCCATCGGCGGCGAAGTAGCCCGGAACCCGGTAGCTCGGGTCACCTGATTCGTGGGTAAAGGTGACGGTGAAATCGTAGTCGGTAAACGGGTTGGGGGACTGGTCGGTTTCAGCGGCTTGGGGGCCATCGAGAGTGAGACTGACCTTGTGCCATTGCCTGAGTTCACCGCTGATTTCGATTTCGGCGTAAGCGGGGGAGGAAAGACCGATCAAGGTTGACGCAATGAGCACGGTAAACTGAAGCCGCGGAAGGAATCTCGACATGATGGGGAAGGGGATTAATCGACGGTGAACCGGTAGAAGCCCGACGTTAGGGTAAATTGAACTTTGCCCGATTTGACGGCAATGTCCGAAGCCTGGGCTAAGGAGATTAAGGGATAGCCGGACTCTGAAATCTTTTTAAAATCGGCAGTGGGAAGCGTCATGCGAGCCGAGGTGTTGGCGGGTATTCTGACGTCGAGTTCCAGGCGACCCGCGACCAGACGCCAGTGAGATGCGGCGGGGCCGTAAGGGGTTTCGAGGGTGGCTTGGGCATGCGTGAGTTTCCCTCCGGGTTGAGGCGCGATCTGGAACTGTTTCCAGCCCGGGGCGCTTTCCAGGGGTTTTAAGCCGGCGATCGTGTCGTAGAACCAGCCGACGACCGAGCCATAGGCGTAGTGATTGAATGAGTTCATGCCTCCGGGGTTGAAGCCAATTTCGGGGGTCCAACTGTCCCAGCGTTCCCAGATGGTGGTCGCGCCGTTTTTAACACTGAAAAGCCATCCAGGGTAGGTTTCCTGATGGAGCACGGTGTAGGCGAGGTCAGTTTTTCCACTGTCCGAGAGGACAGGAATTAAGAGCGGCGTGCCGAGGAATCCGGTGGAGAGGTGGTGGTTCTTTTCGTTAACGGCCCGTTCGAGGTGGCCGATCATAGCGGGCCGGAGGTTTTCCGCTACGAGGTCGAATCCCAGCGCTAAAAGGTAGGCGGTTTGTTCGTCGCTCGTGATCCGACCGTCGGGTGAAATGAACTCTCGATTGAAGGCAGTTTTGATCTCGGCGTGCAGGTCGAAATAGCGTCGGGCGATCTTGGGTTCGTTTAGAATCTCGGCGATCTGCGCGGCGAGCTGGGTGGAGTAAGCGTAGTAGGCGGTGGCGATTAGCCCATAGGGCGTGGGGGCTTTTTTGGGCTCGTGTCCGGGAGCCAACCAATCGCCCCAACCCTCCTTGCTAATGCGAATGCCGTCCGGCGCGGAGTCTTTTTGTAGCTCGATCCAGCGCTGAACGGATTCGAAGCTTTCCTTCAATATACGGCGGTCGGCGGTGTGCAACCAAGTCACCCAAGGCACGATGACCCCGGCATCGGACCACCCGGCGGCACCGTGTTGGAATCCCGTGACGGGAGCGACGCTGCCGAATCCGCCATTTTCGCCAGCCACAAAACTATCGCGGACGGCGCCCATCCATTGCCGATAGAACGCACCGCTTTTGAGGTTGTAATGGGCGGTGTGCGCAAAGACCTGCGCGTCGCCGGTCCAGCCGAGGCGTTCATCGCGTTGAGGGCAGTCGGTGGGGAGCTCGAGGAAGTTCCCTTTTTGGCCCCAGAGCGTGTTGGAGTAGAGTTGATTGAGCAGGGGATCCGAACACTCGAAATGACCGATGCGTTCGAGGTCGCTATGCACGACCACGCCGGTGATGGCGTCGGCCCGCGGCTGATCAATCCCGGTCATCTCGACGTAGCGGAATCCGAAGAAAGTGAAGGTAGGTTCCCACGTTTCGATCCCATCGCCCTTGGCAACGTAGCGGGCAGTCGCTGCGGCGGCGCGGAGATTATCGGTGAATACATTGCCGTGGGCATCGAGCATCTCGGCGAAGCGTAGGGTCACTTGTTGGCCGGCATCGGCTTCGAGTTGCAGTCGCGCCCATCCCACCATGTTCTGCCCGAGATCGTAGAGGAAAACGCCGGGGCGAATCTCCTTAACTTTTTGAGGAGTTAGTTCTTCGATGCGGCGCACCGGGGGGGAATGGCGGGCGTGGAGGGGACGCTCGAACGGAGGGAGTTTGACGACGGGACGCCAGTCGCGGTGGGCACTAACGGGCTGACACCAGGTCGGGTCCGCGAGGCGCGCATCGTAGCTCTCGCCGAAGTAGATGCCTTGAGCCGTGATCGGCCCTTCGCGCCATTCCCATGAGTCGTCAGTCGCGACGATGCGGGTCTCGCCGTTGGTCTCGGTGATCTCAATCCAGGCGGAAACGCGGGCGACGTCTTCGTATTGGTGATCGAGGAAGAGGGTGCCGCTGAACCAGCCGTCACCGAGGGCCAGTCCGATGGTATTATCGCCAGCGGTAAGTTGATCGGTCACGTCGTAGCTCACGTAGAAATTGCGCTTCCGATAGTCTGGCCAGCCGGGCAGAAAGTAGTCTGCGGTCACGCGAGCACCATTGAGCCAAGGTTCGACGAGACCAAACGCGGAGAGATAGAGCTTCGCGCGAACGGGCTTAGCCTTGAGCCCGAAATTCTTACGAAGATAGCGGGCGGGCGGGGCCGCGCCATTGGCGACCGGGCGGCCGTCACTGATCCAGTCCGCCGGCCAGGGCGTGCCGAGCAGGCTGGTTTCAAACTGCGCGGGCGCACTCCACTCGCTGGTCACTCCCTGACGGTTAGTGATTTGGACTTGCCAAGTGTAGCGAGTTTGAGGTGCCGCAGTAAACCCCGGCACACTGACCCACTGGGATTGAGCAGATTCTTGCGCTGGGGTGTTGATCGGCTTGTCGGCGGGCTCGCCGTGCGCATTTAAAGACTGCATCCGGATCCGATAAGCAGTCTGAACAACCCCGCGTTGATTCGACTCGATACGCCAAGAAAATCGAGGAGAAGCGGTGTCGATCAACTGCGGGGAGTCGGTGTCCTCGCATCGCAGATGAGATACCTGAAAGTCCGATTGCGCGGAAAGAGAATCAGAGGTGACGAGGGTCATAGTGAGGAGGCTAAAAAGGGTTCGTAGTGATTGCCCAGATTCATGGCGCAAGAAACGGAATTTGGGAGGTTTCTCGCGAGTGGGGCGGTTAGTCAGTGGTTCTGAGACCAGGGACGATTCTTAACGTGAACGCGATGTGGTCCAAGGGCCATTGCAGAATAGTGAGTTGTTGCGAACTTTGATCCCAAATGAAATCCGCGGGATTAACGTGAGGCGGGGCCTGGAGCACGTCGAGCCCGGTGGCGCGCAAAGGATTGTGGTGAAGAATCAAATCGTCGCCACAGATGATCGAGAACCCGTCAGGATAGTGGCGGTTCGCGCCGACAAAGATGCGGGAGGATCCTTTGGCGTTGTCGGCAATGATCTCGACCGAAAGTTCGCGCGTGGCGTGATCCCAAGTGAACTGCTGGATATCGCCGGCGACCTCCTGCGGATAGGGGCGGGCGATGGAGTCGGTGATATATTTGCGTTCCACGGTGCCGACATCCTGTTTGTCGCTGAAAATGGCCCAAGTGGATCGACCGCGAGGAAGGAAGTCTTGCATACTCCGATTGCCGGTAAACCACGCTTTGATCGTGCCGACTCCGAGTTGGTCGAAGATCGCGGCGGTCTCGACATAGAGTGCGGTGAACTCGAGTTGTTCGGAAAGGGTGGTGTCCGATGTCTCGTAGGTCGGGAATCCCCATTCGCCGATGAACATGGGGGCACCCCACAAGTCAGACTCTTGCTGCAGTCGGGCCATGACGGGCTCGATATCGGCGATTTCGTCCTGATACACGTGAGGAGAGAAATAAACGTTGGCGCGATCAATCGGTTCCTTGATCTCGGCGTATTGATTGCGACCGATCCCTTCGCCCTTGTTCATAAAGATCGCTTGGCAGATCGCGACCTTGGCGGGACTGAACTCGTTCTTCGCATCGATCAGTCGCCGGTGATAGGGCATCAAATACTTTGAGGTGAGGTCGTCGTAGGAGATCTCCATGGTATACTTACGAGGTTCGTTGATGAGATCGTAACCAAGCACAGACGGTTCGTTTTGATAGCGATTCCAGATCGCCTTCCAGGCATCGAGGTAGAGATTGAACTCGTCATTTTCGTCCGCCCAAAAATTCTCCCATTTGAAACCTTTTGCGCCATAGGTCGTCATTTTGAAGACCGTCTTGATCCCCGCATCACGGCCCAATTTTACCAAGTGATCTAATTTTTCAAGGTAGGTTTCTTCCAGCTGACAGTTGGGGAATGCACTCAGTTGCCCGAGCGCGAGGCGGATGACCTGATAGTTTGCGCCCATGCGCACCATCCGGGTGTAGTCGTCGGCGTCATAGAACACTTCGCCAGCGCCGTCGTCGGTGATGACCACGAAGCCTCGGGCAACGATATGGCGGCCATTTTCATCGCGAAGTCCGTATTTGATTTGGGCAGTCATGGGGGTGGTTAACAGCAGCAAGGCCGCTAGAAATTGTAGTGGTCTCATTTTAAAACTTATTTGGGGAAAGTAGGACGGGTGGACGGGTGGGCTTGCGAGGTGCGGGCTACTTTTTCGCGCGGACCTAGCAGGCGAATTTCTGCGGCAAATGCCGGCGGGGATTACAGTCGTTTTGCATCATGCCCATGCCGGATTATGGCGACTCGCTGTTCGTGATGTGGAGCGTAAATTCGTCGAACGGGATCTGTGAGCGCTTCACCAGTCTCTGCAGGAGATTGTATTTACTCGCCGAAGGGTTGACGCCGTCACGGGCGTAGTCAGGTCCAAGCGCCTGCAGGGCAGTCGCGAGATCGGACGGATCCTGAAAGAGCAGTCCTTCGTCCGGATCGGTGGGGATCTCTGCGGGGGGGAAGTGGGCCCAGTCGTCACCATCGAGGGGAGAATCGTAGCCGTCGGCCTTGAATCGTTCGATTGCTTTCTGGCGTAGATCTCGCAGCACAGACTCGTGTTGTGGGTCGCCGACGAGGTTCACATTTTCACAACCGTCTTGATAGAGCCATTCCTGGTCGTCGGCGGCGCTGAAAATGTATTTCCAGTGCTTGTTGGCGACCATGTAGAGCCCGAGTTGGTTTTGGGAGAATTGGCTATGGACGAACCGTTTATTATCATCCTGGAGTTGTAGTTTTTGGAGGCTGACTCCTTCGCGGTCGCAATTCTCGGCGTCCGCTCCGCCGGCGACTTCCAGAAAGGTGGGATAAAGATCCAACAGCGTCGCGGCCTGATCGACGCGGGCACCGGCAGTGAACTCTCCGGGAAGACGGGCAATCATGGGCACGCGAACCGAGGCATCCATCATGGAGCGTTTCCCGTAGCATCCGTAGTCACCGAGCATTTCCCCGTGGTCGGAAGAGAATATGATCAAGGTATTATCGATCTCGGACCCGAGGGCGTCGAGTATCCGCCCAACGTGGTGATCAAGATGAGAGATGGTGCTGTAGTAGGCGGCCTTGATCGATCGGGCTAAGTGTTTACAGTATCCAGAATCGAGATACTTGTAGCGAGACTGGATCTTGCTCCAGAAATTTCTCTGGTCATCGAAATTCTCCGGCAGAAAGGGCCCGTCCATTTCATGCATGCGATAAAGTCGCGACCACGGGTAAGGGGACTCAAAGGGCGGGTGTGGTTTGATGAAGCTGCTCCAAAGGAAGAACGGTCGCCGAGGATCCCGGTTCTGGATGAAATCGATGGAACGGTCCGCGATCCAAGTGGAATTGTGGAGCTTCTCGGGCAGTTGTGACGGTTGGGGCAGATAGTAGTATTCGCTGCGAAAGCCGTAAGGATCCTGGACATGGTCAAAACCATTTTTGGTCAGATATGAACGGTAGTCGTCCTGCTCAGATTCGCCCTCGATCTCTTCGGCGTGTTCTCGCGTCTCGAAACCCCAGTCGCCCTTGCCTTTGGCAAAATGCATTTTCCCGACCCCGTGCGTGTTATAGCCGAGTTTGCGAAGACCGTGCATGAAACTGGGTCGTTCACAGTTGATGGGGAGATTGTCGACGCAGCCCGAAATATGGGGGGCTACCCCCGAAGTGAGCGCGTGCCGGGCAGGCATGCAGACGGGGCTGGGGGAAAAGCACTGGGTGAAGCTCGTTCCCTCTTTAACCAGACGATCGATATTTGGAGTGCGGATCTGACTGTTTCCGAGGGCGGCGATACAATCGGCCCGGAGTTGATCGGTGAAGATGAAGAGAATGTTGGGCTGAGATTCGGCCATTTTTAAAGAGGGGTTGGAGCGAAGCGTCGGGGTGATTTGGGTTCGGCTTGCTCGTGACAGGTCGAAATCAAAGAATTGAGGGGAGGGAGATGCGAACTGAGGATTGTGGTATCTTTTGTCGTTTTACGTGCGATTGGGCTAAGTTGCGGACGAGGTCGTGAGCGCTGCGCGATGCAAAACGACAAGAAATGCGGTGGGTGACCATTGTTTCGAAACCGCAAACTGGACTAGAATCCTTGCCGCGGGCGCTCTCTCCGCTGCCCTTCATGCGCTACTCATTTTACCCATCAAAAAAACTCGTTTCTGATCTCGGGATAGAGCCGGGTCTTGAAGCCGGAGGGGAGATTTTTGGCGAGACCAGTCCATTCCACAATTATGAATACCAAGCCGTTATTTAAGGACCCTCATGCTCCCATCGATGAGCGGGTGAAAGATCTTCTCTCCGGGATGACTCTGGAGGAGAAAGTCGCTCAAGTTTGCGCCCTGAGTCTGCGCGATTCTACCGCGGAGGAAGAGGGATTAGCCGGAATTGTTAAAGCGGTGCGATCAGGATTGCGGCATGGTATCGGCCAAATCGAAAACACGTTTGATCCTCGAAGTCCGGTGGAAAGCGTGCGCGAGGTGAACGAACTGCAGCGGTTGTTGCAGCAGGAGACTCGTTGGGGTATCCCCGCGTTGATCGGCAGCGAATGTGCGCATGGTCATGCTGCCCATAATTCGACGGTGCTGCCGGTGCCATTGGCGATGGCCTCGAGTTGGAATCCCGCATTGGTCGAGCAGGCATTCGACCTCGCGGCGCGGGAAGCTCGGGCGCGGGGGGCGCACGAGGCCCATACGCCGGTGCTCGATCTCGGACGCGACCCGCGATGGGGACGGTTGGAGGAGACATTTGGTGAAGATACTTATCTGGTCACCGAGATGGGATTAGCGGCGGTGGCGGGACTGCAGGGCGGACGAGACGGCACGCCTGGAACGTCGCACATCATCGCCGCGCCGAAACATTTTGCCGGCTACGGCCAGGTGGCGGGAGGTCGTAATTTTGCCGCAACGCCAATCGATAGCCGAACCCTGCACGACGAAGTGCTGCCACCGTTTGAAGCGGTGGTTAAGCGGGGACGCACGTTGGGTATGATGGCATCGCATTGCGAAGTGGAAGGCGTGCCGGCGCATGGGAATCCGTGGCTTTTGACCGAATTGCTCCGAACGCAATGGGGATTTCAGGGGTATGTGGTATCAGACTACAATGATGTGCCTCGCTTAGAGTTTTTTCAGCATGTGGCAGCGACGGCCGAAGATGCGGCGGCAATGGCTTTATCAGCAGGGCTCGATGTCGACTTACCCGTGAGTCAAGCGTATGGTGGTCTCCTTGAAATCGTGCGCCGGCGGCCGGAGCTGGAAGCGCATTTGGAACGCAGTGTTGCGCGGGTTTTACGACTTAAGTTTGCGCTGGGGTTGTTCGAAAACCCACTGATCGATGAGTCGGGGGTGGCGCGAGTGGTGGGATGCGCTGAGCACGTGGAAGTGGCGAGGCGTTTGGCGGAGGAGGCGGTGGTGCTGCTCAAGAATGAGAATAACGTTTTGCCCATCGATCGCGCTGCCGGGGGCACCGTGGCCGTGTTGGGGCCGAACGCGGCCTCGAGGCAGGTGGGGAACTACACCGTTTCAAACGACCGTAACAGGAGTCTGTTCGATGGAATCCGTGCGGCATTGCCGCAGAGCACGGAGGTTTTGCACGAAGCGGGCTGCCAGATTCCTTCCGTCGGTTGGGATGGCTCCCAGAGCGTATTGATTGAAGCCTCCCTGGTCGACGAAGCCGATAGCATCGACCGGGCGGTCGAGGCAGCGAAGCGTTCAAGGGTGGCGATTTTGTGTCTCGGCGGGACGACGGAAACCAGTCGGGAGGCGTTTTACGTCGATGGTATTAAGGGCGATCGTTCCACGCTCAACCTACTGGGTAATCAGTTGGAATTGTTCCGGCGGGTGCACGCAACGGGCACGCCCGTGGTGGTGGTTTACATGGGCGGTCGCGCCTATTCGGAGCCAGAAATCGCGGATAAGGCGGATTCGATTCTGAACCTCTTTTACTTGGGACAGGAGACTGGTGCCGCCGTGGCTGGGGTTCTGTTGGGCGACGTGAACCCGAGTGGTAAACTTCCCGTGACGGTGCCGCGCTCGGCGGGGCAGTTGCCGGTGTATTATGCGCAAAAAGCAATCTCGTTTTATAAGGACTATCTGGATGAAGCGTCCGGACCACTTTATTGGTTTGGGCATGGTCTGTCTTACACCTCGTTCCGCTACGGCGAGATTGTTTTGGAACAATCCGACGTGGCGGTTGATGACGAAGTGCAGTTCTCGATCACGGTCACGAATACGGGATCGCGCTCCGGTGCAGAGGTGGTGCAGGTGTATTTCCGCGATTGCGTGGCCTCGGTGGTGCGCCCGGCGAAACTGTTGGTGCGATTTGAAAAGATCGTTCTGACGCGCGGCGAAACTCGGACCGTTAACTTCACCCTCAATCCACGATTAGACTTGTCGTTTACCGGGGTCGAGATGCAGCGAGTCTGTGAGGTCGGTGAGTTTGAGCTGATGATTGGCAGTTCGTCGGAGGATATCCGAGCGACCAATCGCTTCCGGCTTCGATAAGGATGTAGCGAGTGGGTCGAGACTGGTGGAATCGAGGCATTCCAATTTTCAGGGAACGCAAAAGTGCATTTAATTCGTGGGATGTCCATTGCCGCTGGGCGCTTCAATAAGGTAATCTCTGGGGGCTAGTTTTAGCTCACCCGAGCGACCTACTGCTAGTGAAGTGAGTGGTCGTCTTTTTCTCCCCCCTTTTACCCAAACTATTTCGAAATACCCGTGGGGCTTTCAGAACGACCTTGCTGCTGTGCTGCGGTAAAATAGTAGTGAGATTTTAGGAATTATCCGAGAACCCCAACAGCTCAGCGCTACCCCCTTTTTAACGCGTGCAAAATGACCAACAAGTTCCCCTCAGTGAATCGAGACTGAAAAAGTTCTATGGACCGGGAGGGTTTTCCGAAAACATGGCGGCTAATTCGGTGGCTCAGTTAGTGAATCCCGTTTTTGCCATCGCGCTGGGCGTGAACCCGGCGCTGGTGGGGCTGGCCATGGCGATCCCTCGTTTTGTGGATGCGTTTACGGACCCGATCATGGGTTCCATTTCCGATAACTGGAAAGGCAAGTGGGGGCGTCGTCGGCCGTTTATCGTGATTGGCGCGATTCTGAGTGGTTTGTGCACGGCTTTGATTTGGTGGACGCCGGAAAATGCATCCACTGATTTTCAGTTCTACTGGTTGGTGGCATTCCTGTTGATATCGACCTTGGGCACGACGAGTTTTGGGGTGCCTTTTTCTGCGTTAGGCATGGAGTCCCCCTCGACCAAGAACGAACGCACGTCGTGGATGGCTTGGAGATCTTTCTATCACAAGTTATCCGGAGTGGGCGTGCAGTGGTTATTCTTTCTGGTGCAGCTTTCTATTTTTTCCGGTTCCTTATGGGGAGCGCGCATGGTGGGAGCAGTGGTGGGTCTGGTTATCGCGATCACCGGTATTTTGCCGGCGTTGTTCATCAAAGAAGCGCCTAGTCATGTTCAGAAAGTGGACCGAGTCCCCATGATGAAGAGTTGGGGGCTGACTTTGCGGGATCGCAATTTCTTGGTGCTGGCGGGCACCGCCGTGCTGATTTTTTGTAGTATACTTTTGGTGGATACGCTAGGATTTTTCCTCAGCGTTTACCACGTGTTTGGGGGGGATTTAACCGAGGCGGCTTTTTTTAAAGGCATTGGTGGCACGACATTTCATATGGTGGGAATCGCTTGTATTCCACTCATGACGTGGCTCGCCAAAAAGGTGGGTAAACGTCGCGCGTTCGAGTATTGCACTGTTTCGATCGCGGTGGGTGGGGTTGCGAAGTTCTTTTTCTTCGTTCCGGGAGCGAGCTGGTTGATTGTCATTCCCAACGTTTTCTTGGCTCCGGGACTCGTGGCCGTGCTGGTATTGTTGCCGTCTCTCATGGCTGATGTCGCCGCCTACGATGAGCAAAAACGAGGTCATTCGCGCCAAGGCATGTATGCCGCAAGTCTGACCTGGGTGAACAAACTCTCCATCTCGGGAGTGGCCGCAGTTTCAGGAGTAATCTTGCTGGCGGCTGGTTGGGTGCAGGAAGCGGGCGTTGATCAAGCCCCGGGAACCTTCGAAAAGATGCGGTGGATATTTAGTCTCGGAACGATCTTCTTGGCGCTGTCGGCCTCCGCTTTGCTGCGACTCTACAATCTGGACGAAAAGACTGATATTGAGGATTAGTCGGGGTTCGAAATCGGGCTGCTCCAGCGGTCTATTTGGGCGAATCGTAACTCGAGGTTAGCCTGACGGGGCCATGACTGACTCGGAAGGCGGTGGGGGAGACCTTCAAGTGGCGACGGAATAGTTTAGAGAAATGGTAGGGGTCGGAAATACCGACGGCTTGGCCGATTTCGGCGATGGATCGAGTCGTGCTCAGCAGTAGTTCGCAGGCCTGTTTGAGCTGCCGATTGATGATGTAGTTTTTGGCCGATACGCCCATGTGGTTGTGGAAGAGTTTCAGCACGTGGGAGCGGCTGCGCCCGATCATGTCCGCTAGTTCGGCCACAGTGATCGAGCGCATGTAACTCGACTCCACGTGGGCGACCATGCGGAGAAGTTCTTCGGGGTAGTCGAGCTTCCAGTCGGCGTCGGCACTCGTCAGTCGCATCAATTCACCGACGAGAAGACTGCCGAGTTGGCGGGCCTCAGATTCGATCGAGCCCCGACTGCGGAGAAAACTCCGGATGATATAGTCGAGTAGCAGGGCGATATTGTCTCCCGCGTTGATCTTGCAGCGGACAACTCCCTCTAGCCCCGGCCAATCGACGTCGGCTCGATCGGGCGAGTTGCTGTTTTCGTCGCCGCTGTGATGGGGCACATTGGGCTCCCACTTGGCACCGAGTCGATAAAACGGGATCACATGCACATGCCCGGTATACATGGGGTCCGAGGGATCAGGGAGATATTCGATGGTTCGATTCCACGGAAGGAGGTAGAGATCTTGAGCGCCCAAACTGTATTCGACGCCGTTAACCGAAAATTTACCTTTTCCGCTTTTACACCAAAAAAAGGCGCGACTCTGCACCTGCGGATTCGTGAAGGTGCGGTTGCCCGAGAATTGTAAATAGCCAGCCTGACAAATAGCTGGGGCGACCTCAAGATCTGGAGGAAGCGGGGTAGGCTGAGGTTGGGGCATGACGTCATTTGCACATGCGATCTCGATTCTGTCTAACGAAATCCTTCTGGCCTGAACCCGGAATTGAGTGGGGTGGAGAGACCGAGACGGTTGGTTGGTTTTGGTTTTCTGGTTGAAAGAGTTTGCCGGATTCCGGGGTTCCGCTCCTCGATGGGGGGTGACCAAAGACCAGCGGCATTTATTAGTGGATGGAAATAACGTCGGGCGGGCTTGGGGCCACACGGGTAAGCTCTGGCGGAAAGATCCAAATGCGGCGCGAGCACAGGTGGTTGAGATGGTGCGGGTGTGGCATGATGTGATGGAATGGCGGGTGAGTGTGATTTTTGATGGTCGCGGGGAGACGGTGTCACTCGAGCACCCGACGGACGAAAAGACGTTTTCGGTGGCGTATTCCCCGAGCGGCATGACGGCTGATTCGTTGATCGAGCAGTGGGTGGCGGGGTCCCGTGATGCGGGCGACTGCGTGGTCGCGACGGCTGATCGAGCGTTGAAGGAGACGTTGCACGCGATGGGGGCGGCGACGATCGGCTCGCGGGAGTTACGGGCTTGGCTGGATCGCGCCGAAGTGCGGGTGCGGCGAAAACTAGACTAGATCGCTGGCCGCTCTGGTTTTTACTTCGGTGAAATCGACGGGCTGAGGGGAAGCGGAGGGGCAACGCGTCCACCCTTTCGGCGTTCGCCTCAAGCGCGGCTACAGGGTGGGCAAGGTCGGTGGAGTGGCGTAACCGCGTTTGAGCAAAGCGAAAACGTGGGGGCGGTAAGAAGAATCGGAAAGATGGGTTTGCGGCGTTGAGGGAGGATTGAATACTCGATCTACCCCATGTGTTTTGCTTTTCTTGTCCGTCGTGTTGCCTGCTGTTTGCCTGGATTGGCTCTGGTTGGTGGCGTATTGTGTGCTCAGTCTTCGTTACCGCCGGGAGCCATGTCGCTACCGGAGTCGGCGTTGCCGGAGTATGAGGCTAACATTGATCACGCCGGGCTGATCAAAAACCGGAGTAAGGCGGTGATCGAGCAGGGGCGGGAGGTCTACCAGCAAGTGTGTCACAATTGCCATGGTGATGTGAATTTGCCGGGGTCGATTCCCAATTCGTTGCGCTTTGCGGAGGGCGAGTTTCAGCACGGCAATGATCCGTATACGCTTTATCAGACCATTACGCGGGGGTGGCGATTGATGGTGCCGCAGGTGCAGTTGGTGCCGCAGGAGAAGTATGCGGTGATTCACTACATTCGGGAACAGTTTCTGGAGGAGCATAATCCGTCGCAGTTGTTTAAGGTCACCAATACCTATCTGGCAGGATTACCGAAAGGTGAGACGGTGGGGCCAGAACCGGTGAAAAAGGAACCGTGGCGGGACATGAACTACGGGCCGTTTCTGACGGGCACTTTTGAAATCGCGAGCGCGGCGGAACGGGCCAACCCGTGGCCGCAGGGGGAGAAGCCGGACTACGTCGCTCCGGGCGCGAATATTCCCTACAAAGGGATTGCGATCCGGCTGGATCCGGGAGCTGGAGGCGTCAGTCAGGGGAAGCAATGGGTGACGTTTGAGCACGATACCTTGCGGGTGGCAGGGATGTGGAAAGGCGAGGGTTTCATCGATTGGCAGGCGATTAATTTTGATGGTCGTCATGTGGCGCGTCCGCGTACGGTGGGCGAAGTGGTCTTCGAAACGGCAGACGGCCCGGGGTGGGCGAATCCGGCGACGGGGGCGTTTACGGATGAGCGTTTTGTGGGTCTCGATGATCGGCGGTTTGGTCCGTTGCCGGGAGAATGGATGCGGTTTGGGGGGCTCTATAAACACGGTGATGACATTGTGCTGAGTTACCGGGTGGGGGATGCCGCGATTCTGGAGAATCATCAACTGGCGGAGGGCGGGATAGGCTTAGTGCGCCAACTGAATGTGGGACGATCGAGTCGCGACCTGACGGTGCGACTCGCGGATGATAATACGACGATGGCGGTGGGGGGATCGTCGGAGGTCCGGATTCGGCAAGAGGGGGGATTTATGGTGGCGACGATCCCGGCTGCTATCACGCCCGTTAACTTGGCGTTCAGTATCGGAACGAAGGTTCGGGCGCAGCCGATTGATTTGGCTCATCTCACGGGCGGCGGACCGGCCCAGTGGTCTGAGGCGGTGGAAGCGCCGATCGTTCGGGGCACGCAGGCGGGGGCGTTTCAGTGGGATAGTTTTACGATGCCCTTTGCCAATCCGTGGAACAGTCGAATGCGGGCGACGGGCGTGGACTTCACGGCGGATGGCACGGCAGCGATTGTGACGTGTTGGGACGGCGATGTGTGGCGAGTCGAGGGGATCGCGGATGAGTCGGCGATGACGACGCAGTGGAAGCGGATCGCTTCGGGATTATTTCAGCCGCTGGGCGTGAAGTTAATCGATGATGAAATCTTCGTGACCTGTCGGGATCAGATTGTGCGGTTGCATGACTTGAATGGAGACGGCGAGACGGACTTTTATGAGAACTTCAACAGCGATCATCAGGTTACAGAGCATTTCCATGAATTTGCGATGGGACTGCAGGCGGATGAAGCGGGTAATCTTTACTATGCCAAAAGTGGGCGGCATGCGCGGTCGGCCTTGGTGGCGCATCATGGCACGTTGCTGAAGGTGAGTGCGGATGGGGCGACGACGGAAATTTTGGCGAAGGGATTTCGAGCGGCCAATGGCGTGTGCCTTAACCCGGATGGCACATTCTTTGTGACGGATCAAGAAGGTCACTGGAATCCGATGAATCGGATCAATCACGTGGTGCCAGGGGATAGGTTTTACGGCAATATGTGGGGCTATGGTGCCCCTTCGCAGATTTCCGATAACGTGGTGGAGAAGCCGCTGGCTTGGGTGGACAAAGGTTTTGATCGTTCGCCGGCGGAGTTGCTTTGGATCGATAGTCCCCAATGGGGGGCGCTGAATGGTCGATTACTCAACTTGTCCTATGGCCATGGTCGCTTGGAAATCGTGCCGCATGAAACCGTCAATGGGCAGCTGCAAGGCGGACTCGCTCGCTTGCCGATTCCCGATTTTCCTACGGGCACGATGCGAGGGCGGTTTCACCCGGAGAACGGACATCTCTACCTTTGTGGCATGGCGGCCTGGGGCACTCAGCAACTGCAGTTGGCTGGCGGATTCTATCGGGTGCGGGCGACGGGTAAACCGGCGTATGTGCCAGTTGAATTGAAGGCGAAGGCATCAGGCGTTGAGATTGTTTTTTCGGATCCGTTGGATCGTCGATCGATCAAGGATGTGGCCGCGCAGTTCCAGGTCGAAAGCTGGGCGCTGGTTCGCATGGGAGTTTACGGTTCGAAGCATTATGACGAGCGGTCGCATGAAGTGGAGGGTGCGACACTTTCGAATGATGGTACGGTGCTGACCCTGGCGATTGGCGATATGGGACCGGTATGGCAAATGTCGATACGCTACGATTTGCGCGGCGCGAACGGCGAGCAGGTCGTGGGCGAGATCCAGAATACGATTCACGCGCTCGGTCAGTAACACGTCCTATCCTCGATGCGAATTCCGCCCAGCTCATGAAATTTAGAGTCGCATGTCTTACGGTTCTGGCGGGGCTGGGTCTGATCTGCGGTGCTGAGTCGAAGCCGGTCAATATTCTCTACATTATGTCGGACGACCATGCCGCTCACGCCATTAGTGCCTGCGGTGGGAGGTTGGCGAAAGTGGCCCCACGCCCAACCTAGATCGATTGGCGGATGAAGGGATGCGGTTCAGTAATGCGTTGGTGACCAACCTGATTTGCACACCCAGCCGCGCGGAGATCATGACGGGCAAGTATTCGCACTTCAACGGGGTTTACAAATTTACGGGACTCGATCAAAGCCAACCGACACTGCCGAAATACCTGCAGGCTCACGGCGATCAAACGGGGTTTGTGGGGAAGGATCATTTGCACACGAATCCGGTTGGATTCGATCATTGGTCGATTCTGCCGGGACAAGGGCGGTATCACTATACGCAGTTTGTCGAGATGGAGGACGAAGATCCCTCGGGCGATCAAAAGACGCGGCGATCAAAAGACGTCAGGTCTTGACTCTTGACTTTTTACGAGGCGGCGAAAAGAGGGGGAGAGACCAAAAGGGTCGATGCTTAATATTTGTGGTTTAGGTGCGGCGAAATCGGGCGAACTTGTTATTCTCACGATGCTCGTTGAGGTGTCGTCGCGGAGCTCCTCGGTAGTCGTTTGTGGTTATCGCAATGTAGCCGAAGTAGTCAGACCAATACTCTACTAATTTGGGCAAAGGTGCTTTAACGTAGAATCTAAATCCCAAAGGCTACCGACCGTTCAACTACGTTGGGGTCTGCGCATGGTAATCGGTGCGCTATATTGGAGAAGTCGAGAACACGATTGTTGCTGATTACAACTTCACGGAAGGGCTGTGCGTCATCGAGTCAGACAAGGAAGTGACGCATGCTCAAAAAGAAGGTTTAATCCAAGCCATACAGGAGTTAGCCGAAGCGGGGTGGCGTATTAATACCGGGCATCGTTTTTTCCTCCTCAAAAACTTCTACGAAACCAATTTCGAGAAAGCGTCACGCGGAGGTATTTTCAAAGTTCGTTCTTTCGATTTGAAGCAGGTATTAACTTCGGTTCCGGAAAAAATCAGGCGATCAAAAGAAGAGCAGAAAATAAAACAGGGGAGTAACCATGGAGACCTGCCTTAGATGGCATAGTCTCCTAACCCGAAGTGCTGATTAGCGCTTTTATTGAAAACTTACGCACGGGCCTTGAGAAGCGTATCTTTGGCCTCGGTGAAACTTTGGATCTGGGTGCCTGCGTATTGAACGAGTTCATCGGGTAAGCCCTGGCTGCGAAGGATGTCGGGATGCATCTTTTTGCATTTATCGCGGAAGGCTTTCTTAATCTCAGCTTCTGATGCGGATTCAGGAACCCCTAAAACTTCAGCAGCATGCTTCGAACTACTATGCTGGCTTCCCAATTCTCTGTCGGTGTAGCCCACGGGTAGACGCAGCTTTGATTCGGCAAGGTGCAAAATCCGGATTTCGGCTTCGTGGATTTGGCCGTCAGCCTTTGCGACCTCCAGCAGTATCGTGAAGAGGATTTGGGCCTGATTTAGATCTGCCTCAGTTATCTTCGAAAACTGATCAATATACGCTCCAATATCAGAGTCCGAATTCTTTTCCTTTCGAAAGATCTCTTGGGCTGCTTTTTTGGCTTCTCCCTTAAAACCCAATTGTTCAAGGAACTGATTGATTCGCCCAATCTCTTCTTTGGAAATATGGCCATCTGCTTTGGCCATCTTCGCCATCGAAGCCACCAAGATAAACATATATGCCACCGCTACGTGTTGCTTTTTACCGACCTGGTCAGCTGCTTTATCAAACTGATGTCCAAGCGCGGCTCCAAGTCCGATACCGATTGGACCACCGATCGAACCGATGACGCCTCCTATTATTTTTCCCCACAATGCCATGATATTTATTTCAAATTGATAGTTAAACTCTCTTCGATTCGAATCCCTTCAGGGGGCCAACGAAGATTCAGATAGGTAGAACGATCCAGTTTACTATGCCAAGCGCAAGGCCTGTTCCCGGTCAGACAAGGGCCTGAAAAGAGGCCTGAAAAGGTGGTGATCCAAAGGGGGCAGCCGTCGTGGTTGGGAGTTGGGTCGATTCTGCTGACTTCGAGCGGGGAGAGGGCGTATTCATTGCTCTACCCCACGAGTAAAACTCGACCAGAAATCCTGGGCACTGGCGGGATGGCCGTGGTGCGGGCCGGAGTTTAAATTTCTGCGTTCGACTATTCGTAATGCGTCGTTGGGCAAGTTGGAGTTGGTCAGTGGCTACTTGTCCCAGAATCGGATGAGGTTGACGGCGGGGACGTGGCGACAGCGACCGGAATTGTCCGTCGGCGGGCAGGCTTACGGTAGCGGAGCGCATTTGCTGAATTCGTTATGTTGGAGCGTGGCGTCGGACATCGCGGAGGTGTTTACGTTTCTCGACAACCCGGGCACACGGGTGGATATCAACGCTTCGATCAACTTGCGCTTCACCAATGGCGTGATGGCGAAGGTGGTGGTGAGTGGTCACTGCGCCTCGGACGGGGCTGATTTCCACCTCATGTTTGAGCATGGGCGGATCGATATCGTTGGCTGGGAGGGCAAATGGATCAAGGTGTGGCAGGGCAACGAGCGCGTGAAGTATCCTGTGCTCTCCGGTGGACCGCAGACGCCCAATGACAACTTCGTCGATGCGATCCTCGGCCGAGCCGAACACCGCGCATCGATTCAAAACGGAATCGTGCAAAGTGAGTTGATGGACGCGATCTACGAATCGGCTGGGACGGGCCTGCCGGCGAAGCCGATTGTAAACGAGGAGTGATGATCCTCCTTCGTCCCGCCTTGCGCATACGCGTCAACCTAAGGCTGTTTTTATTACCACCAAAAGGCACAAAAAGCCTCGGTTGAGTGGCCTTCGTTATCAGTTTGGCGGGAAAAAGCCCAGGGTTGATCTAATGCATTATTGAAGAGGTTACCCCGAGTTATAGCGAGGGTGGCAGTGCCCAGATTTTGTGCTCTTTTGTGGCTAAAATTCATCCGGAATTCATCTGGTTTTCGCATGTGCGCCTGGCGGGACTACGGCTGACAGGTCGGCGGACAAGAATGCTGATGAGCGCCTAAGGGGAGGGCGATCGGGGAGGAGGCTCAAAGGGGCTGGCTGCTAGTCGTTGTTTTATGGAAGCTTGAGACGAGTCGATCTTGGTCCCATGACATTGGACAGGCCTTCAGGGTTCAATGGGATGCAGGCTAGGTGGTGATCAAACGCCTCTACGATCAACTCAGGCAACGGCTGGCCCCTTATTCTTGCCTCACCCACGAATCGCGCATCTGAAGAACTTGACGCTGACATTAGACATTTTCTCGAAAACCGTAAGCTATCGATATGACACCAAAACTATACGCCCCTTTCACCCTCTCCGACCTTCCACTGCAAAATCACATCGCACTCGCGCCGATGACGCGTGCCCGCTCGGGCGCAGAGCGCATTGCTAATGCGCTCATGGCGGAATACTACGCTCAACGCGCGGGCGCCGGACTCGTCATCACTGAGGCCACCACGGTCTCACCGCAGGGCAACGGCTGGAATCACTCGCCGGGCATCTACACCGATGCCATGACTGAGGGCTGGAAGCTGACCACCGAAGCAGTCCACGCTAAAGGCGGCTCCGTCTTCTTGCAGCTTTGGCACACGGGACGGGCCTCACACAGCGACTTTCATGATGGCGCGCCAATCGTGTCGGCATCGGCGATCAAAATTGAGGGCGACCAAATACATACACCACACGGCAAAAAGGACTACGAGGTGCCACGGGCATTAGAAATTGATGAACTTCCAGGTGTCGTCGCCGACTATAAGGCAGCGGCGGTCCGCGCGAAAGCTGCCGGCTTTGACGGCGTGGAGATCCACTCAGCGAACGGCTATCTGCTCAATCAATTTTTAGAGTCAAAGACCAACCACCGCACCGACGCCTATGGCGGTAGTGTTGAGAATCGCACGCGATTGCTCCTCGAAGTCGTTGCTGCGGTATGCGACGTCTTCCCCGCCAACCGGGTCGGTGTGCGCCTCTCACCAAATGGCGTATTTAACGATATGGGTTCGCCCGACTACCGCGAGCAATACACCTATGCCGCCGTTCAACTCGACTCGTTTGGTCTCGCTTACTTGCACGTTATGGACGGCCTCGGGTTCGGTTTTCATGAATTAGGCGAGGCAATGACCCTGCAAGATATCCGCAAAGTATTTTCTGGCCCACTCATGGGTAATTGCGGCTACAGCAAAGAAACGGCGGAAAGCGCGATTGAAAGCGGTGAGGCGGATATGATGGCCATTGGCCGTCCTTACCTCAGCACGCCAGACGTCGCCGAGCGTTGGGCGAAGGGCATCGAGTTGAACCCTGACATTGACATAAGCCATTGGTATACCCCCGCAGGGGCTGAGGGCTACACCGATCAACCCACCGCAGAAAAAGCATAGCTCCTGTAATCCTAGGTATGGTGCCCGATCTAGGACGTTAGGGGGGGGCGAGGACATTGGTTACAGATCGCGTGAGGACATTGGTTACGCTTTAGCACTGCACTAGTGCCGTGGAAAGAAACAGAACCACTGACCCAAAAAGAACGTTTTGCAGTATTAGCCCAGACGGGGCGATTCACCGTGTCGGAGCTGTGCGTCCGAAGACCAGTCCGAGTGCAACGGCAAGATTCCCGGGAGGAAGGGGTCAGGCGTTGTAGTTTGTAGTTGAGTGGATTTATATCGCTATTTTATGTTAAGACATGCCCCGACAGCCTCGAATTGAATTTGAAGGTGCGTGTTATCACGTGATTAACCGTGGCAATTATCGGTCTCACATTTTTAAGAGTGACGGAGCGAAGCAGGCTCTACTGAAGGCGCTGGAGGAAACGGCGGAGAAGTTAGACTGGAAGATCCATGCTTGGGTTGTCGTGACCAACCACTTCCATGTGGCATTGGAGACGCCCAAGGGGAATTTGGTCGAAGGGATGAAGCTTTGGCAGGGGACCTTTGCCACCCGCTTCAATCGCCTTCGAAAAGAACAGGGGCATATTTTCCAGGGTCGCTATAAAAGCTTGCTGGTGGATTCGGGCTCCCACCTCGGGGCGTTGTGCCACTACATTCACCTTAACCCAATCAGGGCTCGAATGTGCCGAGTCGATGACTTGAAGCGGTGGCCGTGGTCCAGTTTGCATGGGATGCTAAATCCGAAGCTCAGGCCGAAGTGGTTTTCGCCGGAAGCGGCCTTAGATCATGGTGGAGGATGGCCTGACACCACAAAAGGTCACCGTCTCTACCGCGACTACCTCCAGCGGTTGTCTGCCGATAGTCACGCGAAACAGGAGCTTTTCTTCGATGAGATGTGTAAGGGCTGGGTGCTGGGGTCCGCTCAATTCAAGAAGGACCTCCTCAATGATAGAAAGGAATTCCGTGATAAGACTCTGCGCTCTGGAACGGCATTGGATGAGGGCAACTCGTTGCTTTGGTCAGACTCATTGTCTGCACTACTGCAGCAGGGAGGATTCGAGTTGAAGGATACCTTGGACTCACCGAAATCAGCTCGGTGGAAGATCGTCATCGCAGCGGCCATGAAATCGAAATCAACAGTTACCAATCATTGGTTAGCCGAGTATTTGAACATGGGGGGACACCACGAAGTGAGTCGCCGAGTTAACGCATGGCGTCGGAATCCGGATCGGAAATTTGAGCGATCGATCGGGATAACTACAAACTACAACGCCTGACCCCTTTTTTCGAAGATCTCTCTATGAAAATTGAACATATCGCCTACAATGTCGCAGATCCGGTCGCGGTCGCGGAATGGTATTGCACGCATACCGGACTCACCGTGGTGCGGAAGTTACCGGGAGCCGCGCTGGCTCATTTTTTGGCCGACGAGCAGGCGACTGTTTTGGAGATCTACTGCAACCCTCCGGACCAAGTCCCGGCTTATGCGGAGTGGGATCCGCTGTTGTTTCACATCGCGTTTGCCAGCGCCGACCCCGGGGCTGATGCGGCGCGATTGGTCGCGGCGGGGGCGACGCTTCTCAGCGAAGCCACCACGCCCGACGGATCGCGCTTGGCGATGCTCCGCGATCCTTGGGGATTAGCGCTGCAGCTGTGCTGTCGAGCGAGGCCGTTGCTGGCGGCCGAGGACTAAGAGAGGGCGATGAAGAATCGGGGCAGTTTTTAATCCCCGCTTACCTGTCTTGGGTCGTGAGATACTCCATCACGCGCACGTCGTAGGCCTGGTAGCGTCCCATCCAGTCGGCGGTAAGGTTCTTGGCGTCGGTCGGCCAGATTGCGGCTGACTGCTCGAAAATCGCGGGGTCGTAAGGGTAGGCGCCTTTGACGTGATCGAGGGCATTGATGGCCTGAAGTCGGGCGAGGACGTTGGAGTCATTGAGCAAGACCTCGTTCAGGACCGGCCGGGGATCCCGCTTACCCAAACGGGCAAGGTGTTCGGCGGCCGCGATGCGGGTCGCGGCGATGGGACTGCGGGTCAGGGCGGTGATGCGCTTCGTGATTTTTTCGTTCTCGGTTTGTAGCACCATACAATTGATGAGCGCCCAGTATTGGATGACCGGATTGCGGGAGTTGAGCAGTCGGGTCAATTGCGGCAACGCGGCTTCACCTTGGTCCAAAAGCGCATCCGCCGCGTCGATGATGCTGGCGAGGGGGTATTGGAGCTCGTCGCGAGCGATATCGTGAGGGGATTTTCCGGAGCCTCGGCTCCACTCCACGAGGAGGGCTTCCGGGACAAAGCCACTGTCGCGAATTCGGAGCATGTGATTGCGATTGGCCTGCCGCATCCGCACCAGCACGTCCCGGTATTCGGGGTCTTTCGCGAGGTTGTTCACCTCGTCCGGATCCTGCGTGAGATCGAAGAGCTCTTCCAGTGGCGCGGGCTCAAAGAAGGCACTTTGGGCTGCGTTGGTTTTACCGGCTCGGAACAGCGCTTCCCATTCGGGGGCTACGGGGTTCTCCCAGATGTAGTTCACGTGCTGGCCTGAAGGCAGATACGCGAGGTAGTTGCGGATGTAGTTGAAGTGGCCATCCGTGACCCCGCGTTTGAAGTCGATCCGCTCATCGGCTCGGGCCCGGAAGGTGTAGGCGTATTCGGGAGCAGCTCCGGGATTTCTACCGAGGAACGCGCGTCCTTGCATGTGTGCGGGAATCTTGGCGCCAACGAGGTTCAGCAGGGTCGGCGCGAAGTCCACGAAGCCCACAATCTCATCCGTCCGAGTGCCGACGGCGTGGGGTGAAAGGTGCGCCCATTTCTCCGGGACACGAATGACCAAAGGAACGTGAGTGCCACTGTCGTAAATGAAACGTTTGCTACGCGGCATGATGCCGCCGTGGTCGCCGTAATAAAAAACGATGGTGTCGTCCGCTAGTCCGGCATCCTCCAGCTCCTGCAGTCGATCCGCGACGAACTGATCCATATCATTCATCCGGGAATAGTAGGTCGCGATCCGTTCACGGGTGGTTTGCGTGTCCGGAAGGTAGGCTGGCACTCGCACCTGTTCCAACGGGATGCCGAACTTGCCGTCATACTTTTTAGGATGCAGGGCGCTTTCGTGAGTTACGGTGGTGTTGAAGATCGCGAAAAACGGTTTCCCGTCGGGGCGATTTTGCCAGTGCGCTTGGTGACTGCTTTCGGCCCAGCCTGGCATGGCTTGATCGATGTTGTAGTCCTTCTTGCTGTTGTTGGTGCAGTAGTAACCGGCGTCGCTCAGGTATTGCGGGTAGATCTTAATATGGGCCGGCAGCGGCGCCTGACTGCGCATATGCTCTCCGCCGACGGATGGCGGATACATCCCCAGAATAAGCGCCGTGCGCGCGGGGCCACAAACGGCGGCATTGGAGTAAGCTTTGTGGTAAAGCACGCCCTCTTGGGCAAGGCGATCGATCGTGGGGGTCATGCCGTGAGGATCACCGTAGCAGCCGATGTAGTCGGGACTGTTATCCTCACTGGTAATCCAAAGAATATTGGGGCGATCTGCTGCTGAAAGGATCACCGCAGTGACGAGGAAAAGCGCAAGCGCTCGGAGGGAGGTAGCTGAATTCATAGGGTAATTGGGCAGCAGGTTTATAAAAGCGGCGGGAACTGCGCAAGCCGCATGCGTTCTCAATCGATAACGCCGGTTGCGCCAAACCAGACCGTTTGTAGTATCACCCTCCTGATGCGTTGGAAAATAATACCGTTTGTCGCCTGTTTCCGGATGATGTGCTTCCTGAGCATGGGGGTGGGGGCGAGTGCATCCGATCACGTGGTGCCTCCACCGGCCTCGGCCTATATCATGAAGCTCGCGGCGTCGCCGGCAGATGACGAACTCATCTACGCGGCGACCAACGGAGGCGGACTCTACCGCACCCGCGATGGGGGCGGCTATTGGTCAGATATTAGTCCCCGCACGAAATTTCGCCACTACTACATCGTCGCGCTGGATCCACTCGACTCGTCTCGTATTTATACCGGTGGCCGGGAGACGGGACTTTGGGTTTCCCATGATAGGGGCGACTCCTGGGAGCTACTGGCTCTACCGGAGGCGAGCATTCTCAGCCTCGTGATCGATCCAATCGATCGGAATCGCCTCTACGTCCTCACGCCCGACGGCGTGCATCGTAACACCCATGGCGGGGCTGGGCCGTGGCAGTTTATTTTCAACTATCCCGAATTCGTGGCCGAGAACGAGGTGCCATGGCCTGATCCCACGTGGCCGAAACAGTTTTCCCGGTTCCAGCATCTCACGCTCGATCCCCGCCATCCTGATACCCTGTTTCTCGGTGGGCGCTGGGAAGGTGGTTACCACCGCAGCGAAGACGGTGGAGATACTTGGCGACACGAATCGATCGGTCCAATCTTCCGGCGAGGTGATCGTATCGTGCCCGACCCGGTGACGCCGAACCTGCTCTACGCGGAAACTCATCACCAGGGCATGTTCAAATCCTACAACAATGGACGCAGTTGGGTGTCTTCGAGTAGTGGAATCGCGCCGCAGAAGCGCACGCCTCACTACGGCGCGGTGCTGATCAGTGGCTCCTCCTTCGACCCGAGTAACTCCGATATCATCTACGCGGGAAGTGACTACTCCAACTGGAAGAGCACCGATGCGGGCGCGACATGGCACGAGCTTGGACAATCTCTCACTTGCGAATTTGCGCGCAGCTTTCTGGTCACCGAGAACGCCGTTTTTGCGGGCACGAATGTTGGAGTCTACCGCTCGTTCGATGGCGGTAACACTTGGGAGACGTGCAATCGTGGCCTCCCGACGCGAACGGTGTTGGCCACTACGCAGGGGACGGTGAATGGCGAGCGATTCGAGTGGGCGCTTTGCGCGGGGCAGCCCGCCATCTATCGTCGTTCCCTCGAGCGCACGTCGGACTGGGTTTCGGTTTCATGGTTACTCTACGACGGGGCAAGCGCGATTCGCTTTGAGTCTGACACTGGCACACTGGTGATCGAAACGCCGAAGGGAGAACGTCGCAGTATTGACGGCGGATTGCGATGGGATGTCCCCGCGACGGTTTACGTCAAGTCGGTCACCGCTAAACTCCAGCAGACGTTTATTTCGGGAGGATCCAACGGATCTCCGAACCGTTCTCTCCTCGTTGAAATTCTCGGCGCAACTCGCCCGGACGACTCGGTCATAGAGCCCATGTATCAGCGTTCGCCCTACGTTGCTTTTGCCATTACAACTCCCACCTACCCGATGGACGCCAGCGTCCCGTTATGGACCGGACAGTGGGATGACAGCCTTTCGGGTATCCTCTCCGTTCCGAAGAAGATCTTCGAGCTGGATGGATCAAAGGTCCTTCGCGTCGAAGTTCGTGATTTTCAGCACGGCACCCGCACGGGCAGTGCGATCTTGGATCCTTCTACTCCAACGACGATCAGCGTAGCCCTCTAAATACCAAGTCGTTTGAAGTCGGACGACTAGTCGCTCGCCAGCTGACGAAATTCTTCGGCGGCTTCAAAGGCCATGCGTTGGAGGTAGCGTTTGGTCTGATCATCGAAGATCACTTCGAGCTCTCCGCCATCGGGATCTTTGCCATCTTTTACTTTATTTTCCGTGACGGAGTTGTAAGCGAAACCCTCGGAGCTCTTCCCCGTTAGGGCCGCGTAAAAGAGATTGGAGGTGAGAAAGGCGCAGGTCTGATTGAGATGTCCGTCATTGACGTAGCGGAAGAGTAGATCCGTGCCGCCGGTCTGGATGTTTTTGATGGCAAGAGGGACGCTGATCACCGCGGCAGGCTGAATCCGGCGGACTAGTTCCAAGCCGACCGCGAGATCGCGGTCCGCGGATGACGGCGAGAGCGGCGCATCAACCGGGACCTGATTTTGAGTCTCTGGTGAGGTCAGGTAGAGAATGACCTTGGCACCGTTGGCTTTGGCGATTTTCGCGAGCATGGTCGCGTATTTGGCGTAGGCTTGATCGGGATCGGCGGAGACGTCGCGCCAGCTTTGCAGCACCACGTAGTCCCACTTTTGGCGCGGATTGTTTTGTAGCAGATCTTCATGTCGTTTGATCGCGGTCCGAATGTGCCTATGGATGTCGGCGAATTTCATCTCGCGCGGCTCGTCGAGCGATGACCAGTGCGTTTTCCATTCCGACGGTTTCGGCGCTTGATCGGATTCCAACATCGTTTTCATCTTAGCGATACGAGACAAAATTTCAGCGTCCGAGATGGTCGCCTGTTCGATGAATGACTGGCTGAAATAGTAGGTGGAATGCTTGAACATGTTTTGGCCACCGTAGGTGGCGCGGGACATCTGGTAGTCGTTCGAAGGTTCACCTTCCTCCATCACGCGCTCCACAAGGTCGGGCTGATTGTGGCGGCTGGTAAAACTGTTGCCGATAAACAGCACGTTCACCTCTTTGGCGGTAGCGACCGATCCTGAAAGGAAGATCGCGATAAGCAGAGTCTTGAGGAGCTGGGCGAGGGGAAACGGATGAAAGGGCATAGGGTAAAAAGGAAGGTGCAACGGAGTGAAAAAGGTTGCGAGTTAACCTTGGTCGTCCGGCCGGATCGCGAAGGATTTGGCGTCGTCGTCGTGGGAGTCCTCGATCCATTGCTGCATGTAAGTGCGATGCTGGTTTAGTAATTTTCGGTGGGAGGGCGAGGCCGCCAAGTTTTTCATTTCGCCGGGGTCCTCTTGCAGATCGACGAGGGATTCCCGACGCGTGCCATTGAGGTAGACGCAGTATTTGTAGCGGGCCGAACGGAGCATGCGACCAGCTTGGTTTTCCGCTACGATGTAAGGACGAGCAGCGTGGTCGGTATGGTCTTCCGCGAGGGGGCGGAGGCTGCGGCCTAGCCAATATTCGGGCGGAGGGAGATTGGCGTAGTCCGAGATGGTGGGGAGCACATCGAGACCGTTTGAGACGAGAGATTGATGGTTCACGACTCCCGCCGGAATGATGCCCTTGTATTGCATGATGAACGGCACGCCGGCGGAGTTTTCATAGAAGACGCCTTTGGAGGCGAGACGGTGGCTCCCATCCATATCGCCATGATCGCTGGTGAAGATGACGAGGGTGTTTTCATCGAGACCAGTGGTTTCGAGGGCCTCGAGCAGTTCGCCGATCTGGGCATCGACTCGTTCAGTGAGCCGACAGTAGATCCAACGATAATTGCGCCAATCGCGGTCGGAGTAGTCCTGGCGCATCAGGATGGCGGGGGTCACCGAGGTCGCTTGCATGTCGGCTTCGACGCCTTCGGGTTCATCTTCGGGAATCCCGCTGTTGGCGGGAAGAGGAGGTAACTGATCTTCGGGCAACGCTTCGGCTTGCTGGAAGAGCTGGCGAACAAGGGCATTGCCTTTCTTGTCCTCCTGGCGCGCGGCGTAGGCGTAGCAGATGTCGTGAGGGTTGATGAACGAGGCCACCGCGAAGAATGGATTATCCCGTTTCCGCGTGATGAACTCTACGACGGCACCAGGTAGTTTGTCGCGCTGATCGCGAAAGAACTCGTCGTAGCCCGCATTGAGCGGAGTCAGCTCGGGAGCCAAATGCGTTTTTCCGCCATAGAACGTATCGTAGCCGCCTCGCTTGATGATGTTACCCATCGAGTTGGCGACGACATTGGCGGGGATCGTCGCCTCCATGCCGTTGTTAAATACGCCCAACCGGCCAGCCATCATTCCGGTGGCAATAGAGAGACGACTCGGCACGCAGACGGGATTTGTGACGTAGGCATTGGTGAAGCGGATACCAGCCTTGGCCATGGCGTCGAGCGCGTGGGTTTTTAGGTAGGGATTCCCTGCGCTCGAAAGCATGTTGGCATGATGCTGATCGGTGAGAATAAGGAGAATATTGGGCGGCTTTTGCGCCAAGGATGCGAAGGGGGAGAGCAGCAACGTCACTGCGACAATGAAGGGGGTAAGACGCATGGTATGGGGGGGCGAGGGATCCGTTTCTTATTCTAAGAGCTAGGTTGGCGGCAAGTGCCGCCGCATGAGACCGGTCGCGTAGGCTCGATCCACCCGAGCCCATTTGCATGCCTCGAATGGTTCGGCGTTCGCGACTTTGATAAAGACATCGGAGTAGTTTTTGAAAGCCTCGAGCGTCGCGCCGATAAACTGGGTGCCCGATTCCGAAACGACGGCAAACTGGAGCTCCTGCACTTTTTTCTGTCCGATGCCGATACCTGCAAAAAGCATGTCTCCCGCGGGCACCGTTTTGTTGTTGGTACTCATGGCCACTTTAAACAATTCGAGGAGACGATCATCGAGGCCGCTTTCTAATACGTGGGTTTTCTCGATCAAGTGATTGCGGGAGTTTACCAGCCGAAGTCGATAGTCTTGTAGGAAGTCACCCGCGATCAAGCCACGCATGGCCTCGTCATTCGCATCACCGTTGAGCCAGACCATGAATTTGTTCCCGGGGTCGTGATAGAGGGTGGGGTAGTTGACCTCACTCTGGTTGCCGCATTGAGCACACGTGAATCGATGGAGTGAGCCGTTGCGGAGTTCGCCTTTTTTCTCAGGATTGAGGGCGACGTTGATTGAATTCCAAGTCGTGAATTCTTGGGCGTGACTGCACTTGGAGCAGGATAAAGAGGTGGTGGAAGATTGGCTCATGAAAAGGTGGGTGGGCTGGCCCACCGGTGAATATGACTAGCTTCGCCCCCGTGATGATTCGATCCTAAATATTTGATACCCGGTAGTGTGACGAACGTATGGCTTGGATTTCAATTCGTTTTGGAGACGACACAGAGTGTTGGGGCGATAATTGACGCCGAGACGTTCCGTTCTCTTAACTAGGCGGAAATGAGACTCGAACGATTGCTAGCCAAGTTCAGGATGATGGGGCGATCCAAAGCACGGGAGTGCATTGCGGGGAAGCGAGTGATCGTCGGGGAGCGGATCGCGACGGATTGGCGTGAAGAGGTCGATCGTTTTTCGGCGGTGACCTTGGACGGTGCCGACGTGCAACCGGCGTCGCGTCGACTTTGTCTGATGTTGAACAAACCAGTCGGCGTGCTCAGTGCGACGAAGGATGCGAAGCACCGCACGGTTCTCGATCTGATCGACGATCATGACAAGGACTCGCTGCACCTAGTGGGTCGATTGGATATCAATACGTCGGGGTTGGTTCTTCTCACCAATGATGGTCGTTGGTCCAAAGCCCTCATGCATCCCGACCAGAAGGTGCCGAAGGTCTATCATGTGACCACGCAGGAACCGATCCCGCTCGATGCCGCGGCGAAGTTTGCCGACGGGTTCTATTTCAAGACGGAGGACATCGTGACGCAGCCGGTCGAGTTAGTCATTCTAACCGAAAACACCGCCCGCGTGACCTTACGCGAAGGTCGCTATCGGCAGGTGCGACGGATGTTTCATCGAGTGGGAAACCAGGTAGTCGCCCTCCACCGTGAAAGTATCGGGAAGATTGCTTTACCGGAAGACTTGGCCGTCGGCACGTGGCGGGTTTTACGGCCGGAGCTAACGACGGTAGTAAGAGCGGCTGGCGCCGAAGTAAAATAAGCGGGTGGAGGGGCTCTTCGCCATTACTGCTTTTCGTGAACTTCAAAGGTGTCAGTTTCAGGCACGATGAATCGACGACGCTTTGTAGAGCTGGGATTATGGGGAGCTGCCGGAATAAACTTGAGTCGATTGGCCGCGGAGGAGGCGCGCTCCGCACTCGGGTTCTTTTCGGTGATGCAGCAACGCGGTCGGCACTGGCTGAGCGATCCACCGGGTAACCCGTTTTGGTCGATCGGCATGAATCACGTCGATCCCGCGACGCTGCGTTATGCCGATAGCGGCAAAGTCTGGTCCGCAGAATTTGGCAACAGCATGGAGCGATGGCTCCAGACGGTGGAGGCAGACCTCACGGGCTGGGGGTTTAACACCCTCGGTTGGAATCAGGAACTGGTGATGTGGAATGACCAAAACCGCAGCCACTCCCGCAGCTTTACTTTTGAAGAATACCAATGGCTGAACATGCCGTATTGCCACCTCTTGCCATTCATCGAATCGCACCAATGGGAGGTCAAAACGCGGTTGCCCGATTTGCGCTCTCGTGGGTTTGCCGATTGGTGCGACTACGTAGCGCGGGATCAATGCGCGCGAATGAAAAACGATCCGAATTTAATCGGGTATTTCTTCACGGATTGTCCAACGTGGATTCATCAGGAGGATTCGCGTGACGAGTCTGCTTTACTTCAGCTCTCGGTCGAAGAACTGGACGACGCGTTCGAATAACACCTCAGCGCTTTCGTCCGCACCGCGGAAACCGTGATCACCATTCTTCACTTGGTAGAGTTCCGTTGAGATCTTTGCCTGCTGCAACGCCGCGTGCAGGAGTTCGCTTTGATTGTAAGGCACCAGGCCATCTTTATCGCCATGCATGTGGAGAAAAGGAGCGTCGGCCGCGGTCACGTAAGCGATCGGGTTGGCCCTTTGCGTGAGTTCGGGATGCTCCTGAATCGGTGCGCCAATGAAGCGCGATTCGGGTGAGTCCGCCGCATCATGATCCATCCGGCCGGGGAAATCGTTCATGCGCAAGAGATCTGAAGGGCCAAACCAGTTGCACACGGCCTGAACCGTGGAGGGCGCCAACTTCGTGACGGGATGGGTATCAAAAATATCCGAGTCGCCGGTGACGCCCAACATGGCGACCAGATGCCCTCCGGCGGAGGAACCCCACGCGCCAAAACGGTCCGGATCGAGTCCGTATTTTTCGGCGTTCAATCTCAGGAAACTGACCGCTGCTTTACAGTCTTCGACAGCCGCGGGGAAGATGGCTTCACCGCTGAGGCGATATTGTACTGAAGCGACGGCGTAGCCCCGATCCAACAAGCCGCTGAAGCGATTCGCACCGTTCTTAGATCCGCCTTGCCAGCCCCCACCGTGCACCCAGATGACGAGGGGCAGCAGGCCCTCAGCATCAGCCGGCAAGTAGATATCCAATGGTAATTCGCGATCTCCGACATGCTCATAAACCACGTCTTTAAAAACCCGACTGCCTGGCGGTAAGCCGGCGGCATTGCGGTTAGTCCGAGGGTTTACGTTGTCACGCTCCTGGCCGAAAGCGACCTCGCCTGTGGTCATCAAAATTGCGAGAGAGAGGAGGCCAGTTTTAAACGATGAATGCATGGAGGTCGATTGGGTAGAATAGATTTTGGGGCTGATCTCAATTGAGACGAAAGTGAAAAAATCAGGCGAAGTCTATCCACCAAATATTCGAACCAACCTCAACGACGAGTTGGCTGAGCTCCGGGGGGCTTTAATTCGGAAACCATTGTATCAGCTCTTTCGCGACGAGTTCATGGCCCCGACGATTGGGATGATTGCGTTGTGACATCAGGTCCGCTACATTTCCGTTCTTCTCGGCGGCGGTGTAAAAGGCGGCGAGACTATCCGCGAGTCCGACCTGATGCTTCTGGGCGAGGGATCGGATCTGTTGAGCGTGTTGGTTGAGCGGGTCTGCTGGGTTGCCTTTTTCCGCGGTCAAGTCGGCAGTCGGCGTCAGCAAGATGATTTTGATGCCCTTGGTTTTGGCGTCATCGATCATGGAGGAGTGGGCCGCTTTCGCCGCGTCCAGACCGATGCGACGGTCATTCAAGGCGTAGTCGATAATGACGACGTCTGGACGATGGGTGATAACATCTCGGGTAAACCGCGCGGCGCCACGATCCGATGATTCGCCGCCGATGCTGGTGACGATCACGTTGATGACGGCGTGCGGGAAACGCTGCTTCAGCTCTCGATGCAAAAGATGGGGGTAGGCGTTGAATGTATCGACCATTGGGGTTTTGAAATAACCCGCGGGCACACTATGCCCATGGCAGACAATATTGATCGTCCGATTCTGTGGCCACTTTTGCTCGAGGAGCTCGACGATTTCCCCGAGGTAAGTGTTTTGTCGACGATTTCCGACTCCCATGCATCCGTAGCCCAAGACGTCTGGAAGCACAGCAACGAGCAGGAAAGAATCAACAGAAGGGCGGGGTGCATCATGATTAATCGAAACGGTGTAATTTGATCGCGCTGAGACCCAGTAAAAATGAATTCAAATTCCCAGGGACGGAGTGCACGTGGGATTCAACCTTAAGCCCGTCGCGTTGGCAGTCACTGGTATTTTACGAGCATGAGCGGCTGGAGTTTGATGTCCATATTCTCAATTTCTCCCTGCCGACTGAAATCCAGTTCTTATCCACCCCTCTCTCCTCAAACGTCATGCTCCTGCTAGAGCCGCCCTCGTCGGAGGATTTATAGCGGTCGCCGTCTGCCTAGCACTCACGTTCATTTCGATCGCGGTCATCGGCATGGAGTAACTTTTTTTTAGTTGGTCGCGGCGGTGGCCATCCTCTGTTCCGCGGTTATTGTCCTCGCCACCATCCTCTGCCTGGGAACAGCGCTGCGCGAGATCACTCGGCAGAAGGCGCGAATTGGGGAAGGTCAATGCCTACCTCAAGGCGGCCTCAGTAAAGTGCAGCCGCTGCCCGGGGTGCTGCCGGTTTGGATTTGGTGCCACTAGGTCCACGACGACACGCGGTATGACGAAAAGAATGAAACCTTCGGGAAGCGAAACACCGTCCCACCGATCACTCACGGAGTTTGTCTGGACTGCCAATCGCGGGAACTCAAAAAATAGCGGGAATACACTGGGGGTTTGCGCAGCCCGGAGGCGCTGTCCGGTTTGGATCTGGGGGTTAGCTAAGGCCCAGCTTTGATCCAATCGATATCGAGCGAGAAGGCGCCAGGGTTTTTATCGCCGAGGAGAATACCGATTGACTGAATTTTTGTGGGATCAACTGGGGGGGCATCGCGAATGGTCCGGCCGCGCCAGCCGGCTACAAAATCGCCGAGTGGCAAGATGTGGGTTTGCCATTGGCCGAGTTCGGTAGTGAATTCTGCACTGTAATCTGGCGTGCGCCAGCCGCTCGAAGTGCGCAGTCGCAGTTGGTAGGTGCGACCGTCGCCCTTCGCCCGAATTGATATCGCATTGATCTCTTTGAGCCCCTGCATTTGCCCCGATGCCCGGGCCGAGGCGAAGCCCCCGTTATTGTCCATCGAAAGCCGACCACTGAACCGCACGACCTCATCGGAAACTCGATTCAACCCACTGGTCGAAACTCCCCCCATCACGCTGTCATTGACGAGCTGCCAGTTTAACGAAACGGCTTCCACCGCGAAGTCCTCAATGATGACCTCTGCTTGAGCCACCGACATCGTCGTGGCACCTGCCACCCAGCACCCAACAAAGAAATGAGAGATCATTTTCAGCATCCCACACCATCCGCGACCAAAGAGATTCGTCAAACGAGGGACGCACTATCGCCGATACCTGGTCTCGCCAGAACTTGTCGACATGCCGCATTTCGATTTGTAGGCAACTGACCACGAACCGAAAGCCGGCCTCCGACTTCAGGCGCGCGGTAATGTTAGAGGACAGAGCTGGAGGAGGAGGGAGTAAACCTCGGCTTTACCCGGTCTGTATTTGCACCTACGATCTACCGTATGCCCCTCGCACTGTTGTTTCGTTACCGTGTCTCGTTGATCCTATTTTTGGCAGGTCTGGTGTTGAGCGGACTCACCGCGTTTCCTCTTTTGGCCGAGATTCGGATTCTCTCGGGCTGGTTGGGTATTACCGATCCGGCTAACTATCAGGAACTCACTGGCCTGGCCCATTGGATCGCCTACGTGCATCTCGGGTTGGAGGAGACCTACGGGAAGTTTCCATTTATTGGATACGGCACCGATTGGCTGGCGTTCGGACATCTCGCGAGTGCGGCCTTTTTTATCCGTCCCTTGTGCAGTCCACTCGATAGTGACTGGGTGCTCAAAACGGGACTCTGCATCTGTGCGGCGGTGATCCCCGTCGCGTTCATCGCCGGCAACATTCGGGGCATTCCGGTTTACTGGTCGATGGTCGACAGCGCCTTTGGGATCTTCGGGGCCATCCCGCTGTTCTATTGCCTCCACCTGACGCGTCAGTCTCGGCTTTTGGCTTAAGTCGCAGGCTGACGGAGGTGGTTAACCCCATTTATCCGCCGCAAAGCGGATGGTTCTAGAGGGGCTAACTGCGGGAGCGCGCGTGGGAGATGAATCCAGCCTTCTTTTGCGGCGGTGGGTATTTCCTCAGCTGATGGGCGGATCGTCATCTTTTGCCACGCTTGATGCGTGGCGATCGCGGCAACTAACGCATCTAAAATGTTGTCATCTTCTCCGCAGGATTCAGCTCCTTCGAGCCAAGGCATGGCGTTCCCAATGGACTGTAGGATAGCCGCGCGACCTTGCTCTGCGGTCTCTCCTTTTCCTTTGTAACCACGGGACTGAAAGCCCCAAAGCTGGAGGCTGGCGGCGGGATACACTTCGAAGAACTGCCCGTTGCCGCCACTGCGATCAGCTACGCGATGACGTTGTAACAAAGCCATCGCACGCATGGCGGGGAGTGCGATCAAGTCGGAGGACACGCTGAGGGGCCACTTACCGCAGATTTCACGGACCTTGAAATCAGTGAGGCGAAACCTCATCTGGTCGCGGAGCTCGTTATTCCATTGCGGATGCGACCAATCCGTCACGGCGGCGGTGAAGGGCACCGGCCAGCCGAGGGGGGCATCGATTCCGACTGCGCCGGCATCGGCTATTAGGGCATCCAAGTCAGCATCGGAGCAGCCCAACTTGATCCGGCGCACGATGGCGGCAGACGTTGACCATTCGATTGCGCAGATTGCGGTATGCTTGGCCTGAGAGGCGAGATCGATGCCGAGAGTGATCATAGGTATCGTAGACCGTTGCGCGCCTTGCCACTTAGGTGCAAACGCGGGGAACGATTCTTGGCGATGGGTCCTCATTGGCCCGCAATTTTGGCGGAAAGCTAACGCGGCGTCGTCCAAAAATTCACAATTCACGACATGACCCCATCCGGAGGAGCTTCGAATCGGTCATAGGGCGGATTTCAATCGGTTCATATTTTCACCGGATTCTGGCCGCGGAAGGTTCCCGATTGTATCCGCCGGCTCGTTTATCCCTTGGGCTTCACCTGCGTCGCAAAACGGCACTCGCAGTGGTAGAGGCGTAAAAACTCGCTCAGGCCGAATTTCGCTCATCCTAGCCCAACCCTAGCCAGTGGTGTGTCTCGCCTTCGCCTCCCGGCCATACTAAGAATCACCCCGACATGACCCGTGCCGATTCTTTTCTGCCTGATGCCGTTGGTCGGCGATTGTCTTAAGCGCGGATGTTCCAGGGAGCAGAGTTGTCTCTAGACGCGAGAAGTGCCATCGTCACTACTTGAGCATCGATCCGATTCTAACCTGGTTTTCCTTGGTATCGTTTATCCTCTTTGGAGTGGCGTGTTTCGTTTCGCCTGCCATGCAGCAGGAGTATCAACGTTACGGGTTGGCGAAGTTCCGCAATTTGGTGGGCACCCTGCAGGTGTTAGGTGGGGTGGGACTCTTGGTCGGGTTCCGTGAGCTTTGGATTGGCCAGCTAGCCTCTGGCGGTTTGGCGGTGCTCATGCTCCTCGGCGTTGGCGTGCGGATTAAGATCAAGGATACTGCACTGCAGACGCTGCCTGCCTTTGCATATATGCTCCTGAACGCCTACCTCTCTTTCTCAACCTACTAAATTAGAGAACCACCAAGCCAATGGCCATGGCGAGCATGAGGAGCGCAGGGACCGATCTCGTGAAGGGGTCCTTTACCTTGAGGTGCATGAGGAATGCGCCGACCATCAGAAAGATAAGCAGGGTCGCGGCGGGGAATACAATTCCTGGCAGCCAGATGCCGACAAGTAGGGCGAGAGCGATGGTGACCTTTAGGGTGCCCACAATCTTCAAGGCGACCGGAGGCAGTCCGTAGGCGGCAAACTCCTCGCGCAAGGACTTGGCCTTGCCTCCGCGGTAGGGGGTTTTCTTCCCGGAACGAAGGAGCCAGACGTTCAACAACCCGAGGGCGACGATTACTTGCAAGGCGAGGGGAATATAATCCATATGGTTGAAGATTACCCAACATCTGCAATCACACAACTACGACTCGATCTAGTTTTCAGAGTCACCCTAGTTAAGAGAGAAGTGAGTCCCTGCCTCCGCTGCGCTTCGAATCCGTGGATTAATGCCCAGGCCATCGGTGGCCAAAGTGCTCCCCCCTTGGGTCGATGACCTGCCGATCCGTCGCTCGAGGGTGTCATTACTTGGGTGAACAGGCCTGAGTTTGTGGAATTCAAAGAAGCCTAGGCTTAAAGTCGCTGCCAAGACTACCGCTGAGCAACGAACGATGCCGAACGGCAGTGTCCCGGATTGCACGTTGCCGAGCATACTCTTGATTCCGGTGCCAACGCTGGTTTGCGACTATCCGTTAACTATGCCAACGAGTTTAAACCGTTCATGCTTCCGCTCGTTTTCGAGGCGGACTAGAATCGCACCGATGGCGGAAAGGTAGTTCGGGTGCCATAAGTTATGCTCGGCTTCCGGCACGACGGTGTAGGTGCTCTGCGCGTAAAAATCCTGCACGGATTTCGCGCGGCGGTGCATCTGTTCATCTTCGATTCCGCCCACCAGCACGTCGGCGGGAGTGGTGGCGTTGCCTTCGCGAACGGAGATCATCCAACGTTTTGGTTCGTCATCGTCTTCCAAAAAAAAGGGCGCGACGGAACCCAAGATCAGGTGCTTGGCCTGTAAGGCCCCGAGGTGCGAATAAAGCCCGCCGAGGGAGAATCCAAAAACGATTTCCCCGACAGTTTGAGCTCCTACTTGAGGGAAAATCGACGTCTGGCCAAAAGTAGGCTGCGGGCTCTCCCAGTTGATCCGGACAAACTCAGTATCCCAGCCGCACGACTGCACGAAGTTCACGAAAGGCTGAAAGCGTTTTTCCGTGCCGGGCATCGGAGGAACGATGGTAAGAACAGGCACAGGAGGGGGCAATCGGTTGAGTTTGAATCTTTTTAGCGCCCATGAATCAAATTTCTCGGGTCGAAGACCAAGTGCCCGTCGAAGTCGTTTTACCTTTGCGATTCGATACCTCGAATTCGCCGGCGAAACGATGTTCTTCGACCGAGCCTTTCAGGTTCACCGAGCTGGTTTTTCCATCGACCCGGTATTCGAAAACGATCACCACATCGCCCCCATCTACGGTCACCGAATTTACCGTGACCGGAACGCTATCTCCTGCGGCGCTCACCTTTACCCCGGCCGACCACGAGTGCGTCGCCGCGTGTTTCAGCTCAAGATTGATCCCTCCCGAGCTCCCACTGTCGTCACTCCAGGTTCCGGCGTAGCTTCCTGCGATGCTCGACTCCGCTAGGGCGGACGTGGCCTGAATCGCGCAAAAGATAAAGAGGGAGAGAACGAGGCTAAGGGTTTTTTTCATGTGATTATGGGGGCGGGGATTGGGCTACGGTTGTCCGGTATAAGGACGAATTGCCGGTGCGTTTAGGTGAAGCACTGTGGCGAAGTAAATGACAGAAAACCGTTGATGAGGAAGACATCTGTTGAAGTAAAACAACGAGAGATAGCATCTTTTGCCTTCCTCATTCAGTCAAAATTGAAGGGATGCTATGCTCAGACGCCCCTTCGCTGCCGTGTCATTCTTGATCCAAAATACCATGGTTATGCGGATCTCCGTATCCGTATCCCATGTCAGGATTCCAATGACCCAAGGTCCAGGGGCCGGCCGACGCTTCGCTGAGCTCGTTATGATCTGAATTTGGCGAGCCGAGCCCGTAAAAGGATTCGTGGCCAAGATCACCAGGCCGGTAGTAACGAACCTCGAAATGCAGATGTGGTCCTCCCTTAGTTTCGGCGTAGAGATGGCGTGAAACCAGTTCTCCTTTCCGGATCTGTTTCCCGTCAAGTGACAATCCGTCGGCCTCATTTAAGTCCGGGTCGATGTGCCCATACAGCGTGACCAGTTGCCCGAGATTTCTTCCATCTTCATCCACCACCTCCTTGGTGATGGCGAGGTAGTGCCGGTATTTGGGCTCATCGCGGAAAGTGGTTATACGGCCATCGTGAGCAGCAAATAGGGCCACTTCGGTTTCTCCACCGTCAGCGGCGGC
>Ga0075118_10000317_pt1 | contig 47635 bp, 45 predicted proteins | sample AntAceMetag02UKE_FD_69794 | JGI IMG/M metagenome (GOLD analysis project Ga0075118, IMG submission 69794) | Saline lake microbial communities from Ace Lake, Antarctica - Antarctic Ace Lake Metagenome 02UKE | ecosystem: Environmental > Aquatic > Non-marine Saline and Alkaline > Saline | place...
AGGAGTTGCCGGAGCACCAGGAGCAGTAGGTCCAGCCGGAGCAGTAGGTCCAGCAGGAGTTGCCGGAGCACCAGGAGCAGTAGGTCCAGCCGGAGCAGTAGGTGCAGCAGGAGTTGCCGGAGCAGCCGGAGTTGCCGGAGCACCAGGAGCAGTAGGTCCAGCCGGAGCAGTAGGTGCAGCAGGAGTTGCCGGTCCAGCAGGAGCAGTAGGTGCAGCAGGGGTTGCCGGGGCAGTAGGTCCAGAAGGTCCATTAGTTGCTGGTACTGCAAGTCAAACATTAAGACATAGCGGAATTCAATGGGTCGCCGATTCTAATGTCCTGAATAATGGAACTACTCTTACAACTAAAAATGATGCTATGATAAATGGACTAACAGTTGGAAAAGGGAATTCTAATACATCTTTTAACACCGCTGTTGGAATAAGGACATTGGCAAACAACACAGCTCCTCTTGGCGGATCCGGAGGAAGGCATAACACATCCATAGGTTATGAAGCTCTATTTAAAAACACCACAGGACAGCAAAACACAGCCACAGGGTTTAGAGCCTTAAGTGCAAACATCACAGGAAATGGTAATACAGCCATGGGAACTGCAGCCCTTTCTTCCAACACCACAGGAGGTAACAACACAGCCTCAGGATATGAAGCCCTATTATCAAACACCACAGGAAGTAATAACACAGCCTCAGGAAAACATGCCCTATATGCAAACACCACAGGAAGTAATAACTCTGCTTTAGGACATGGAGCCCTTGCTTCCAACACCACAGGAGGTAACAACACAGCCTCAGGATTCCAGGCCCTAAACAAAAACATCACAGGACATTTTAACACAGCCTCAGGATTACAAGCCCTAGGAAACAACACCACAGGAACTTTTAACACAGCCTCAGGATATCGAGCCCTATATTTAAACAGCACAGGGTATAGTAACTCTGCCTCAGGATATGAAGCACTATATAAAAACACCACAGGAGATAAAAATACAGCCTCAGGATCGTATGCCCTAAATTCAAACACCACAGGAGAGCAGAATACAGCCATAGGAACTGCAGCACTATTTAGTAATATTTCAGGAAGTCATAACGTAGCCATAGGAGATTCAGCCCTATTTGGTAACACCACAGCTAGCAAAAACACAGCTGTTGGACACAGAGCTACAGTGAGTTCGGCGTTTGACAATTGCACCGCTATAGGTAACGGAGCAATAGCAGGTGCTGCTGGAACGGTGAGGTTAGGCAATGCCACTGTTACCGGTATTGGTGGCTATCAGCTGTGGTCTAATGTTTCTGACGCACGTTTTAAGAAAAATATAGAAGAAAAAGTAATTGGATTAGATTTCATTATGGCACTTCGTCCTGTAACATACAATCTTGATATGGATGCTATTGCCATTTTCGAAGAAACACCAGATAATATGCGTTCAGAGGAAGCCGAACACAAACGAGGACAGGTACTAGAAACTGGATTTATAGCTCAAGAAGTAGAATTAGCAGCTAAAAAGCTAGGATATGATTTTAATGGTATTAGTGCTCCACAACACGAAAGAGACAACTATAATTTGCGTTATGCAGCATTTGTTGTTCCATTGGTGAAAGCAATGCAAGAGCAACAAGAACTGATAATAAAACTACAAGAAAGAATATCTATTTTAGAAAAAAAATAATCCTATTTTATTTGTAGAAGATTATCTACACCCAACATTTTATGAAAAAAACACTATTGGCGATACTGCTTTTATTTATTGTACATACTGTGTATTCCCAAAAGAATTTCACGGCTGCTGGCGGAGAAGCAACGGGTAATGCAACAATTAGTTATTCGATAGGGCAAGTCCATTTTGTGGCTAGTGATTTTAGTAATATTTCATTAAGTCAGGGTATTCAGCATGGCTTTGAGTTTATTCCCATAAAATCTGAATCTTGGAAAATACCTACTGGTTTCATACCAAATCCGGGAGGTAGTTCAGGAGGTATATACGATCCTAAAACTCTAGAAAATTCTATTTTCTTCCCAATAGTTAAAGGAGTTACAGATTATCAGCTACTTGTATTTAATCGATGGGGAGAAATTGTTTTTACATCAAAAGAGGTATTAAAAGGCTGGGATGGTTATTACCGTGGTTCAGAAAAGATGTGTGCCCAAGATGTATATGTATGGAAAGCAACGGGTAAATATGCCACTGGAAAATCTTTTTATAAAACTGGGTCAATTACATTGCTGAAATAATGAGAGCGAGCTTAAAAATAGCGATTATATTGGTTTTTTTTATGGGCGGAAAAATTGTTGCACAAGATGCTCAATTCTCGCAGTTTTACGCTGCACCTTTAATTATTAATCCTGCGCTAACTGGCAACACGATTCAAGATAGATTTAGTTTAAACTACAGAAACCAATGGCCTGCAATTTCTAGCTCAAAATCCTTTACTACATATGCTTGTTCATATGAGCATAATTTTGATGATTATAACAGCTCCATAGGAGCTCTGGTTTATCATGATAGAGCAGGTCTAGCTGCTCTAAGAACTACGAATGTACTTTTTAGTTATGCTTATCGGGTTAGGGTTTCGCGGCGATTTTCTTTTAAACCCTCGTTACAATTAGGATTGGCGAATCGAAGTATTGATTTTGGCGAATTAGTATTTAATGATCAATTACAGACAGGAGCGGCAAAATCTTCCGCCGCTCTTGAATATGAATCAAGATCAAAATACAGTATGGATGTAAATACGGGTATAATAGGTTTCTCTGAAAACTATTGGTTTGGTATTTCATTTCATCATATCAATCGACCCGATATTTCATTAGTTGGAAATGGAGCTAGGCTTCAACCAAAATTTTCAGTGCATGGAGGTTGGAACATTGCATTAGAAAAAGACGTTAGGAATAGAATAGTATCACAATTAATGATAGCAACCAATTACAAACATCAATCAAATAGAGATCAGCTAGATATAGGTGCTTATTATAATAAACTACCAATATATTTGGGCGTTTGGTTTAGAGGTATTCCATTGAAAAAAGCGGATATAGCACTTACAAATAATGATGCAGTAATTTTAGTTTTAGGTTATAAAAAGAAAGGTTTTTCAATTGGATATTCCTATGATATTACCGTTTCAAAACTTACTTCAGCATCTTCTGGTGGCGCACATGAGTTAAGTACAGCAATAGAAATCGTTTCTCGAAAAAATTTAATTAAACGAAGAAGAAGAAGTCGTTTTATGATTCCTTGTCCGAAGTTTTAAGAACTATTTGAGCGCAAACCTTTTTTCCAACAATGTTAGATTATTGCATAAATAATATTTCAAGAAGGACTAATTTCTCCAACTAATAATTACGTTCCTAAAGATATTGTTGACCATATATGTTTTAATAATACTCTGATTTAGGTTAATCCGAGTATTCCAACTGGTCCCTATAGATTTAATTAAAACGAACCACTCCTATGCAGTTAGCATCCAAAAAATCGAAACGACCTCTGCGACTTTTTTTACCATTAGCGATAGTTTCAAATATTTCACGTAAATGTTCTGGAACTTTAATTTCCACTTTATCAAAATAGAGATAAGCACTATCGATGAGTTGTTTTAGGGTTTCGTTCATTGAGGCTTCTTCTCCTTCCAACTCATGATAATAGCGCTGTGGGTCAATGGTCAAGTTAAACTGAATAGAATCTGGAACTTTAATTTTAGATAAAAGTTTGATGAACTCGTATTGATATTGAGTTCCATCAGAAAGCGCCTCTCTCAGCGTAGTTTCTTTTACAAGAAGCTTTACTTTATAACCCCATTCAAAATTGAAATCATTTAAATACTCAACTCTAGAATCTGGTGAATCTAATGTAAGTCGTTTATAATGTTCATAATGTTGAAATGAAAGACTTGATTCTAATGAAATTATTTTATTGTCAGTAACTTGACTAAAACACACAATACTTGCCAATAAAAGCGAAAATGTAATAGATGTTTTCACGCAATCAATTTTCCCAAAGTGTTTCGATTAAAATTGCATTAGAAAATTCTTCACCGTTGATTATAGTATTTCCAGCAATACCACCTAACGAACCTATAGTATTACAATCGATATCAATAATATCAGTGGTCTGGTCTGCTATGCAAGTTCCAGGAGCTAAAGCAAATACCGTTTTCCTTTGAAAGGTATACCGCTCAACTTTAGCAGAGTATCGGCAAGCTTTTGTCAAGTCAAATTGAACAATTGCTGACTCCATGCACGCAGGTACTGCAGGAGTATCTTCCTCTTCTTTTTTACAAGAATAGAAAGACAGTATTAATGCAACCATAAACAAAGCCAATGGATATTTGAAGAATGTTGAATGTATCATGGTTTTACCTTGAAAGGCAAGTTTAATACATAAAGCATTGTATTTATTAATTGGTTTTAAACCAATTAATAAAAAGTCTATTTTTTTTCTATAATCGAACAAGTTTTAATTCCAATGTGGAAGTATAAAGGACAAAAACGAATAAAACTGGTTAGGAAGAAAATTCCAGCGATTACCAGAAAAATAATTCCTAATGCACCAGAACCAAAGTTCGAACAAAATAGAATTCCAAAAACAGCAGCAACTATAGTTCTATTCATTCTATCGCTTTCACCCATGTTTTTTGTCATTATCTTATTTTTTGTCATTATTTATTAAACGATTTTCTATTACAATTTGAACGTAATCGAGAAAGAAGGTATCAGAAGTGCTAATTTTAATAAGCAATTAAATACAAAATTATTACCTGAGAAAATAAAATAGAGCTACAGTTCAACAATAATTTCATTCTTGCGATTGGCAATTTCATATGGAGCGTTGTAGCCTAAAAAGTAGAATCGATTAGTGTATTTAATTCCCTCAGCTTCTAATGATTTTATCAGTTGCTGTTTGTACTTCTCAATTTTTTCGTCGTCTGCCCAGCCACCAAAAGTGATCGCAGCAACACGTTTTTCTGGTTCTACGTGGAATTTGACTTGAGACTCGTTTGGTTTCGGTAAATCTTCCCTTTTGTATTGTTTGGGTACCATGAACATCATTGTCATTGAATCTTCCAGTGACATAGCAACGGGAGAAGTCATCGCGATTTTTTCGTTGCCTTCATTACCCCCAAAGATATAACCTGCTAGAAGTCTAAACCCTTGACCAGAAGCTGTTTTATATTCACTAGGCGGAAGCTTTACCATGGTAAACAATGTAGCTTCATAATTCCGGATTTCAAATGTTTCATAGGTTTTTTCAACTTTAAACGAATAAGTCTCAATTCCACTTTGTCCTTTCATTGCGTATACTTGAACAACTATAAATGCTAAAATGATTACGCCTAGAATAATGTAAATGATTTTCATAATTGATTTGATTTTCTGCAACAAAGTTTAAGACAATCATTGCAATAAAGGGTTGGGTTGATAGATAAACTCAAAGTAATTTAGACCCCAATAGCTATTCAGTATTTTTAGGTTTCGCAATACTTCTACTCAATTTTACAGAAATTCCATTAAGCTATGCAATTGCACTGAGTTCATCGAAAGTAACACTTTTATTTTCAGTTTAAATGGTAATGTTAATTCGATTTAGCTGTTTTGATTATTCAAACAAAGCAAATTAGACTAGAAATAAGGAATTTAATATTTACAAATCGAGCATACCGGGGAACACCTTCATGCTAAAGCTGACCAAATAAAACGGTAAGATTGAGCAGTGTTAAAACGAGTACTACATTTTTTTTAGGTTGTAATATTTTGTCCATGAATTAGATGTTTTATGGAGATTAAACTTGTTCAAAGCTATCTTGCAAGGGCTAGTAAAAGCAGTAATACAATTGTTTACTAAGAGTGGGTTTAATTTGTTAATCGCATTCAATCCAACTAATGGAACGAATTCCCTAGCAGGATAAAAAAGTGCTAATGGGATTCCTCTTGTTTATTATCACATTTTTGTTTAAAAGGCAAGGAGAATAACATTGAACGGAACAGGCTTGAATTTGTGTTTTATTTCTTGATTATTCCGGTATTGGAATTCTCGTTAGAGTATTAATTTTATTGTCCAATCTAGTTGAACAAATTCAATTAGAAGTTGTTAAATATAATAATGAACATCACACTAAAATCAAAGGTAATTGGAGATTTTACCGAAGTATACAATCGGTTTGATCGTAATTTATTTTCTTACTTACTTCCTCCGGGTGCTCAATTGATTGAATTTGGAGGATCAAAGAAAGGTGATTTTGTACATTTAAAACTGCCTCTTGCCGGTGAGTGGATAAGTGAAATAACTGAAAACGGAATATCAGCCTGCGCTTGTTATTTCATAGATGAAGGAAGAAAGTTGCCTTTCCCTCTAAAAAAGTGGAAGCACAAACACATTTTACACAAAGCAGGAAAAAGCACTATTATAGAAGATAACATGACGTTTTCTACAGGAAATGTCATTACTGATTTATTATTTTATCCTGTTTTACTGTTTTCCTTTCTACCCAGATTATGGCAGTATAAAAGCTATTTTAAAGCTTGATTTTGCCGTTTATATAGTTATAGCTTGAAAATCTTGAGCTTGGATGAATTGTAAATAGGTTGTAACCATTGGAGCAGCTCAGAGAAACTAATTTCTTGCTTGAGGTAGCTTCATTGTTTACTAGCTTTTAATAAATTTAGACGTGCTTCAGGGTTAACGTTTACGGCGGCTCTGCTTACTTCGTCAGCAGCAAGAGCTCTTCTTAATGCGTTTAGTTTTTGTTCTCCGGATTCAAACGTTCTCAATGCCACTCTGATTCACTTGCATTATTGAATCTACCTGCGGAAATCTCTTGTTTAATGAATTATTCGGAATGGTTTCCTAACGATACTTATGTGTTTCTTGACATAGTGTAAAACGTTTTTCTATACTAACAGGCAACTGGTAAATTGTGACTCGAAGATACTGTTCGAATCCTTTCGTATGGTTTGATCAACTGCTGTGCAGTTGAAAATGAAAGGTTTGGAGGTTTAGGAATTAACGTGTTATTGCAGAGGAAATAATCAGGGTAAGAATTTAACTTTTCAAATCATATTAGATAGATTCTTATCTTTATAAATTATGACGGGAGAGGGAGCTATTTTAGAAATGATTAGAACTTTAAGGGGTAATAAAAACCTCCTCAGGTCAAGACGTTTCGGAAATAACAGAACTAGTTACAGTCAGGAGCTTTCAAAGAAGAAACTGGTTTTTAAAAAGGCTACCCCAGAGCAATTAGCCGAAATTCGAAACCGCTTAAGGCGAAAGAATAGCAAGAATCGAATACTGCTGAGAATTGTAATGATAATCAGTTTAATGCTGACTTTTTTGGGTTGGATTTGGCTACAATCTCACTATTCGATTCGGTTGTTTAATTGATGAATCGAACGCGATACAATCGCTTACGAATGGGGGCTTTAGCATCCCGCAGTCATGAGAAGTATGCCTTTCGTTACAGACTCTTCGGAACTTGGCATTTGGTTATTAGATTTCATACTTTCAAATTTACAGCAAACCACCTATTACTCATCTGGATGCTGTTAGCTTTCGTTTTGTTCTTTATTGTTAGCAGATAAGAACGGGTTATACATCATTATCACGTGGTTTTCAACCAGCAGTTTTTCTGTTTGCGTTCCATTCTCAATTGTTTCCACTTGCACGATTTGATTATGTCTTGAATAACCGCCCCAGTATTGTTGATTCATGAAATGATTTCTCTCCTCAATTTTATAAGTTTCTTTTAATGGTATAGAAGAACATAAACAACCATTTAAGTGTGTGTTATCAAGCCACAAATTAACTTGAAATCTATTTTCAGTTCGATTTTGAACTTGCAAGTCTATATGATTATAGGATAAAGTCGCACCCGCACCAAAAGGAACCTTTCTGTTCACATCTGGAAACACGTCAAATCCATGTCTATATCTTTCAGTTATATTAAGTGGGCTATGAGCAAATATCCAAAACAACAAATTACCAAGTTGACAAAGACCACCACCAACATCTTTGCCGATTTGACCTTGTTTAAGAACTAGGCCTTCCAGATAACCTTTGCTTTGTTTGGGTCTTCCAACTAGTTTCCAAATGGAAAAGGTTTCACCGGGCTCAATAACTACATTGTTTAAATGGGCAATTGCAATTTTTAGATTGGTTCTTTTGTTTTCTTGAAGATACATGTCAACATCTTTCAATGGTCTTAAAATCATTGATTTATGTTTAAAAACTTCATTCTTAAAGGCGATAGTTTTATTGATTTTTGAGTAATTACTCTGACCAAATAACCATTCAACTTTTCTGCGAAATATGTAGTACTCTTTCCCCAGGATTTGGCGAAGTTTCGAACGTGAGATTGGTTTTTTAATCTCTTGCATTAGAAATGAATGCTAACTTGTATATATCGAAACAAAATGTTCTGATATCCCTTCAAATTATGGGATAAATAAATATTTTGAAACAGATGTGTTATTGGATAATTTTTGATTTCTGGTTGCATGAGACTAAATTAACTAAAAAAGCCCTTCTCAAATTCATGAGAGGGGCTTCTGTTTTTACTCTAATTTTTGGAATTTAGCTATGCTCTATTTTTTCAACTCCAAGACTACCACATTCTCAACATGATGCGTATGCGGAAACATATCTACCGGTTGCACCTTAGTCACCTTGTATTTAGGGTCTAGCAATTGTAAATCTCGTGCTTGAGTAGCTGCATTGCAACTTACGTACACAATTCTAGCTGCTTCTAATTCCAGCATAACTTCTATCACATTGGTGTGCATTCCTGCTCTAGGAGGATCGGTAATAATGACGGCCGGTCTACCGTTTTCATTAATGAATTCAGCAGTAAAAATATCTTTCATATCACCCGCATAAAAACTTGCGTTTGCTATGCCGTTGTTTTTGGAGTTCAGCTTGGCATCTTCAATTGCTTCAGGAACCGACTCTATACCCACAACATGCTTTGCATACTTCGCTACAAAGTTAGCAATGGTGCCTGTACCTGTGTACAAATCGTATACAACATCATCCTTTTGTATGTCAGCAAGCTCACGCGTTATTTCGTAAAGTTTAAGAGCCATGGTGCTGTTGGTTTGGAAAAAGGATTTGGGTCCAATCTTAAATTTAAGCCCCTCCATTTCTTCCACAATATGATCGTTTCCATCAAAACATTTTACGTCTAAATCGTAAATAGTGTCGTTTTGTTTGGTGTTCACCACATACATAAGACTGGTGATTTCTGGAAACTTACCTTTTAGGTGCTCCATAACCAAACCAATATTGTCTTCCTGCAATTCGCCAAAACAAACCAAAACCATCAATTGCTTGGTGTTCGTAGTTCGGATAATGAGATTCCTTAATAACCCTGTGTGTTCACGCAAGTTGTAGAAACTTAAATCGTTTTCCACAGCAAATGCCTTAATTGCCAATCGAACGGCATTGGAAGGATCACCTTGCAGGAAACAATGCTCAACATCTAATATTTTATCGAAACGTCCAGGAATATGAAATCCTAACGCTCTGCGTTCGGTAATTTCTTCATCTTCCGCGATTTCTTCTTCTGTTACCCAGCGACTATGTGCAAATGTGAACTCGAGTTTGTTTCGGTAATATTCTGTTGCTGGAGAACCAACTATTGGTTGAATTTCAGGCAATTCAATTTTACCAATACGGGTAAGGTGATCGTTAACTTGTTTTTGTTTGTAGAACAACTGGTCTTCGTAACCTAGGTTTTGCCATTTGCAACCACCACAAGTTCCAAAGTGAGAACAAACGGGAGTAACACGCTTTTCACTCTTTGTATGTATTTTGGTTACTCGACCTTCTAGATAGTTTTTACGCTTCTTAGTTACCTGAACATCAACGACATCACCGGGTACTACGTAAGGTACAAAAACTACCTTTTCGCCTAATCTACCAATTGCCTTTCCTTCTGCACCAGCATCTACTATTTCTAAGCCCTCTATCAAAGGGTGTCTTCCTTTCTTTCTTCCCATAAACAGGGCAAAAATAGATATATTTGGAGCCGATTCACGTACAAGAAAAGACTACACAGATGACACAATTTTCAGACAAAATAAGCTCAGAAAAGGCAATCGAATTAGAAGACAAATACGGTGCACACAACTACCATCCTCTCCCAGTAGTTTTGGAAAGAGGAAGTGGTGTTCACGTTTGGGATGTTGAAGGAAAACGTTATTACGATTTCTTGAGCGCATATAGCGCAGTGAATCAAGGTCATTGTCATCCAGATATCAACTTTGCGTTGACCGAGCAGTCAAGAAACTTGACCTTAACATCAAGAGCATTTTACAACAGCGCTTTAGGACCATTCGAAGAATTCATGCACAATGTATTTGGCTACGATAAAGTATTGCCAATGAATACAGGAGCTGAGGCAGTCGAAACTGCTTTGAAATTAGCTAGACGCTGGGGATACGTAAAAAAAGGAATTGCAGAAAATCATGCAAAAATTGTTGTGGTTAATGGCAACTTCCACGGAAGAACGATCAGTATTATTTCTTTTAGTTCAGATCCAGATTCTTATGCAGGATTCGGTCCTTACACGCCAGGATTTATTGAAATCCCATACAACGACGCAGATGCATTGGGTAAAGTCTTAGAAGGAGACGATTCTATTTGTGCATTTATGGTAGAGCCGATTCAAGGCGAGGCTGGAGTTTTTGTTCCAGACGAAGGTTATTTGGCAGCTTGTAAAAAACATTGTGAAGCTAATAACGTTTTGTTTATTGCTGATGAGGTTCAAACTGGAATCGCTAGAACTGGTCGTTTATTGGCAACTTGTGGCAATTGCGATTGTGAAGCACAATGCGAAAATAAATACGAGGTTCGACCAGATATTGTTATTCTAGGTAAAGCATTGAGTGGGGGAGTACTTCCAGTTTCTGCTGTATTGGCTGATGATGATATTATGTTGACGATTAAGCCAGGAGAACACGGTTCTACATTTGGTGGTAATCCACTAGCATGTGCTGTTGCAACGGCTGCATTACAAGTTGTGTTTGATGAGAATTTGGCAGTTAATGCAATGGAATTGGGTAAGTTATTCAGATCTGAATTAACAACATTCGCTGAGACATGTGATTTGGTTACATTGGTAAGGGGTAAAGGACTTTTGAATGCGGTTATCATTAACGATACAGAAGATAGCAGCACAGCTTGGGATCTTTGTATGGCTTTGCGGGACAATGGTTTGTTGGCAAAACCAACCCATGGAAATATCATTCGATTTGCGCCTCCATTGGTAATTACAAAAGATCAATTGTTAGAGTGTACTGAGATTATCAAAAAGACTTTTTCGGAGCACAAGAAGTAGGATTACTTTCCCTTCTTTCTTAGGTACTTTTTATAGTGGCAAGTGTGTAATAATTTCTTTTGCTCAAGCCTCAGCGATTTTGCTTTGTCTTAAGATAAAGTATATCAAATTAGCGAAGCGTTTTCAGCGACTAAAAGGAGGTAAATGCTCTTCGAAAAAGCCAAGTTCGGCTGTCCACCTTATCCGTCATTCGCGCAGGTGAAAATCTGTCTATCTTATTTTAGATTCTAGCATGCGAAGTAATGAACCTAATTTCATTGTTTAGGATTAATTATTGAAGTTTATTATTTCCAGCAATAGCTATTGAACGAGGAAATTAAAATTCAGTCAAAGAACTAGGCAAATTCTTTGGTCTGCTCACATAGTTAAGCTCTTTGCGATGTTCTGTATTGCATGACTGCCTTATTTTTACTAAAGTTTTTTTGCCTCCACCAAGGTGAGTGGAGTGAGAACGCTTCGCTAAGTTGTTTCCTTTTGAGGCTTTGGTCAAAAGAGGGCAATCTAATTGTAGCAGATTTAGCCAGGGGGTGCGATGAGAAAACGGCATGCGGCGAAGAAATAATCTAAATAGTATTCTCTGAAAAGTGACTAATTCCGCTGAATTCTCAACCCAGCAGGAAGGAAATAAAAACTAATACTTCACAAAAATCTTGCGCTGCAGATAATCTCCCCGAGTAAGTTCAAGAACATAAAATCCTGCACTCAATTTTAGATTATTCACTCGTACTGATACGTTACCAGTTTGAAATCCAAAATCTTGAGATAACAGTTCAATTCCTGAATAATTAAAAATCGAAACTAAAATAGGTGTCGATTGTAACTCAATGAATTCTATGTAAATAAAGTCATTTGTTGGATTTGGATAAAATCGAAAATCGCGAATCAATTTTTGATCGAATTGCTGAGGAAGGTATTTTTCTGCTAAGATTTCGTATGCTTTTTTAAAGTCTGGTATTCCATTTCCGTAATCAAAATCAGGATTATCATATCGATCAGATGAAGCTTCAATTGACCTAAAAATAGCATTGTTAGAAGCTGTTGGAAAGGCCTGAACTAAACAGGCGGCAGCACCAGCTATAGTAGGAGCAGAGAAGGAGGTTCCATTACTTTTACCTGCAGCACCAGTTCCATCACCAACAACAACTCCAGCACCTACAGCGCTAACGTTTGGCTTTAACTGTCCAGCTGCATTGGGCCCACGACTAGAGAAAGCGGCAATATTTCCAATGCTATCAGTTGCACCAATTGCCAAAACATACATTCCGTCGGCTGGGGCAATTATGTATCTCCAAGGCCGTGTTCCAGAATTTCCGGCACTGTTTACTACTAAAATACCTTTTCGGAATGCAGCATTCGCAGCGCGAGTTACTACTGTTGTTTTTCCGTCTAAGTCGGCATAAGTATGTGAAGTAGTCGAGTCATCAAATAAAGAATATCCTAGGGATGAGTTTATAATATCTACTCCAATACTATCTGCAATTTCAGCAGCTCTCGCCCAATTGTATTCTTCCAGTTCTGTTTCAGAAGCATTGTCTTCCGTTCTGAATAAGTAAAATGAAGCTTCTGGCGCTGTACCCGTCATAGTATCTTTACTAAATGCTGCGATAGTACTTAATACAGCCATTCCATGGCCACCATGAGGAATTACGTTGTCATCGCCCTCCACGATATCAAACTGACCTAGAATCCGTTTTTCATTCCATAAATGACTAAAAAGAGGGAAGGTATCAACGTGTTTAAATCCATTGTCAAAAATGGCCATTGTAATTCCTTTTCCCCTAAACCCAAACTCATGAAGTATCGGAATATTAATGAGTTCGGTTTGTTGACTAGCTAATCCATAATTGTATTGATTAATAATGGTCGGAGGAACAGAACGTCGACTTTCTGCAGCAGGCTTTTTAATGATTTTGACACGCTTAACGAAATCGAATGCTAAGTAGTTGTCTTTAACTGAAATATCTGGAGACGAAACGACCATTCCGTTTTGCCATTTAAGTGTATAATGAAAATGGGTATTGGCAATTTGACTAATGCTTTCAATCCATTTTTTTGAAATGGGGATATCCTCAGATGTAATGGCAAGGTTGGATTTAGCTCTCCGGTCCATAGATTTCTGACTTAAGAAGCTGAGTGGATTGGTTATCTCGTGATTCTTTTCTTTTTCTTCAAATGCTACAAAAAAGTAATAGGAATCATTTTCCTGTGCAGAAATATCTCCAAAGAATAGGCTAAATAAAAGTACGATTAGGATCAGTCCAAGTCTATTGCTGACCATATTCAATAATTTTTTTTGTGAGCACAAATCCACTATCTAAGGGTATATCAGTTACTTCTCCAGTGGTAAAGCGTTTAACACGCTTTTCGTATAAATAGATTAAACCAACATCTTGAGCGTATTTCTCTTCGCCTATTTCGGTGTTTAATTGCAGGGGATCAGTTTCATTGAACTTTTCTATGGTAATAACATTATTGAAGGTATTACCTAAGATAGTTTCAGACTTCAAATTTGTTATCGTGTATTCTTCTCGGTCCAATGAGTTACGTGTATTGCTATTCCAGTTTATACCAGTTTTTACTGGAAATATAAGGACAATTTTGGGTGCGTTATTTTTATTTTCTTCAACGGTAAAATTGTCTTTTTGGAATGACCACAATAGGTTATCTAGCCAAAAAGGATCAACAAGTTTTCGTTTTTTTTGATCTAAAACGCTTGTTCGAGTTTCATTTTCAACTTGATAATTACCAAGAATAGTTTCTTTTATGAAATACTGAAAAGTATCAACACGCTCAGTGAAATCATTAAAAACAACACTGTCCACCTGGAATATTCTGTAAAAGTCAGTTGAAGTTGGGTAGTACTTCAATCCAATATCCACAACTTCTGTTTCTGATTTTTTACAACCAAACAACATAAATGTGCAAACAAATATGAAGATCAGAGTTCTCAATTAATCTTCCTTTATAATGGTTTGAGGAGTAGTTACTTTAATTGAGTCTGGTTGGTTTTTTTTTGCTTCTTGCATAGCTTTTGCTTCCTCAGGTGTAAAAGCCTTCTTTAAGAAGCCATTTCTGTAAACCTCGTAACGTTGTACTTTTCCGTCTGAACCAAAGTACGTCCAAGTGCCTTCTTGAACAGCCATTTTGTAACTGCCAATAATTTTAATTGCACCGTTTGTGTGAAAGTGTTTCACTTTTCCATCGGGATTTCCATCTACAAAATTTGCTTGGAACTTCGGTTTTCCTTCTGGAAAAAGATCTTGGAGTTGACCGTGTTTTACTCCATTTCTATTCACATAATCTCGAGCAACTCTGCCGTCTTTGTAATAGATTCTAGCTGGGCCGTTTTCTTTTCCATTTTCAAAATATTTCTGAGCTGAAATAGTACCATCAGAATCATAAAACTTCCATTTTCCTGAGCGCTGCTGATTGTAATACTTTCCTTCCGCCATTTTAACTTCGTTAAGATGGTAAAAGACACCATCGGCGCTGTCGCTGGAGTTGTCGATTACTGTACTCAAATTTCCATAGTTGTCGTAATAGTTAAAGACTCCTATTGGCTGATTGTTCTTAAATGACCCAGAATACCTGATATTTCCATTTGAATGCAGTCCTTGCCAATGACCTTGTTTAAGGCCGTTTGCATCGGTAAGGTTTGCTGCCTTTGTAGCATCTATTTGAGCTACAAGAACAAACGAAAAGGTCATTATAATAAAGGTGGAAATCAGTTTAGAGATCATTTTTTAAAATTACAATACTTTACAACTCAATAACTCTTGTCTATCCAATTTCCCTACCAAAATATCACCTTTTTCAACTTTGCTTACACCAGCTGGAGTACCGGTGTAAATAAGGTCACCTATTTTAAGAGTCATAAACTTACTTATGTAAGATATGATTTGATGAATATTAAAAATCATATCATGTGTGTCACCAGACTGCTGCAAATTTCCGTTTTTTAAGAGTTCAAACTTCAAATCACCATTTTTCAGGGGTTCTGCTGAAACAAATTTTCCCAGTGGAGCTGAACCATCAAATGCTTTGGAAATTTCCCAAGGAAGACCATTTTCCTTACAATTCTGCTGTACATCACGCGCTGTAAAATCCAGTCCCATGGTCATTTCAGAATAATACTTGTGAGCGAATCGCTCTTCTATGTGTTTTCCCAGTCTATTTATTTTAATAACCAATTCCAATTCATGATGTACATCATTTGAGTGATTTGGAATAAAGAAGGGCGCATTATTTCTAAGTAATGCTGTATCTGGTTTCAAGAAAAATAACGGACTAGTTGGAACTGCATTATTGAGTTCTTTTGCATGATCGGCATAGTTTCTTCCAATGCAAATAATCTTCATTAGATAGCTTCTTTGATTTTCTTTAAAATTTTCTTAGTGTACAAAGGGAAATCTCCTCCCATCATCCAGCCATAATAACCAGGCTCCTTTTTTAATACTGACGCCACCGGAACATTTTTGTGTTTCCCGAAATTAAACACTATTTCATTTTCTGCATTGTAAACGAAGCGTCCAGCTAAATCGGCAAAATTTTGTTGACGAGAATATTCAGCTAAGAAATCAATGTCGTTTTCTAAGTCCGAATATCGATCTAATTGCGCTTCCAGAATTTCATGAGTAGCATTAATATCAGCTTCTGCGGAATGGGCAGCGTCAAGTGGTTTATCGCAATAAAATTGAAGTGCTGCCTCCAGCGTTCTTTTTTCTTTTTTGAAGAATATACCTTGAACGTCAATTAGACGCCTTCCTTCAATAGAAAAGTCTACTCCAGCTCTTAGGAATTCTTCAGCCAATAATGGAACATCAAATCGATTGGAGTTATATCCGCCTAAATCACAATCTTGAAGCATTATGTAAAGTGATTTAGCCAGTTTATCGAAAGTAGGTGCGTCCTTTACATCTTCGTCTGTTATACCGTGAATATCGCTCGACTCTTTAGGAATAGGCATTTGAGGATTTACCCTTCTTACTTTCATGTCTCGTTGACCGTCAGGTCTTATTTTAAGAACTGCAATTTCGACTATTCTATCGGTAGCTACATCAATTCCAGTTGTTTCTAAATCGAAGAAAGCAATTGGCTTTTCAAGTTTTAATTTCATGGTATAAAAGTAAAAGCCCTCTCGATAGAAATCGGGAGGGCTTAGTAAATTTTATTAAGAATGTTATTATTGAATTCTTATTTCAACTCTTCTGCCATATTCAGCTGGCATATTAGGTGGAGTAGGAATAGTTTCTCCATATGCTTTGCTAATAATGAGCGATTTAGAAACACCTTTAGCAACTAAATAATCAACTGCAGCTTGCGTTCTTTTTTCTGATAATATCATGTTTGCAGCAGAAGGACCCGCAGGATCAGAGAACCCTCTTAAATCAATTTTGACTCCAGGATTTACTTGAGCATATGCTATTACTTCATCCAATACTTTTATAGCTTTTTCATCTACTGAAGAAACACCAGAATTATAAGTAATGAAGCGGAACATGTTAAGTTGTTCTAGACCAAAATCGACCCTTCTGTTTTTTGAGCGATTATCAGGATTATCTGAACCATCAGCGTTTTTGCCATCTGCTTTCGGCTTAGTTTCTCCAAAGTAATCGTAATGCACACGGTAAGGATCAGCACCATCTTTAACTAATTCGTTTAAAACAACCAATGCTCTTTGTTTAGATACTTCTTCGTTTACGTCATCTGAACCAAGGTAATCTGCATGTCCACTAAGATTTACGACATAATTTGGGTTGGCTTTCATGTATTCAGAAATTTTACGTACTTGTTCTTTTGATTCGTCTGCAATTTCCATTTTGTTGAATTTAAACAAAATGTCTCTAAACAAATCTTCTGGAGCAGGGGGCAGAGGTTTCTTTTCTTCTTTAATTACTACTTTTTCTTTAACCTCTTCTACCACAACTTCAGCTATAACCTCTTTTACTATCGCAACAATTGCAGTATCCTTAACCGATTCTATTGCAGCCAATTCATCCGTCATTAAATCAGCTAATAATATTGCTGGTAATAAATCGCGCCGTTTTTCAAGATGCGCTGTTACTCGATAAATGTCTAAATAACCGTATCCATTTAATCTAGAAGAAGAATAATAAGCTACTTCGTTGTTCAATTTTGACCGTATATAAGATAATTCATCTCCGGGAGTATTAATTGGAATCCCTAAACTTATAGGATTTTTCCATTTTTCATTTTTCAGTTCTGTAAAGAAAATATCATATCCACCGATTGAAGAATGTCCTTTTGAAGAGAAATACAATAAATCATTGTTGATTAAATATGGAGTATCCTCATCTTGTTCAGTATTAACGACAGCTCCCATGTTTTCTAGTGGGCCCCAAGATCCATCATCAGTTCTTGTTGAGGTATAGAGATCACGGCCACCATATCCACCTTTTTTGTCAGAAACTACAATTATCATATTTCCATCTTCAGAAATGCAAACTGATGGTTCATGAGACTTTTTAAGATTAATATGTTCTGGTAGTTCTATCGGAGTTGTCCAAGACACACCCTGAAGTGTACTTTCATACAGTTTTCCAGATTTGTAAAGAAACATTAGGTTTTCAGCTTTATTAATGGAAACAATTGAAATGTGTGTCTCAGGTTCTAATTCAAATTCATTGGAGAATAAATGCGCATTATTCAATAAATATGGGGTTTTCCAATCGCCTGATATTTTTTTAGAACTGTAAACATGCTCATAAGTATAATCAATGCTCGAGGAAAGTTTCGTTGTAGTTCCAAATGGATTTCTTTTACTCGTGTAAAATATTTCGGACTCATTTTTTAAGAATACCGCAGCCTCGTCGTCATAAACAGAATTTATTTTTTCTCCCATGTTTTGAAGAACAATAAAGTCAGTAGCGTTTATGAAGTATTTTTTCACGTCATTCAGAGGTTTCTGCTTATTCTCTAGCGGATTTTTTGTGTTTAATTTTACATGATATTCGCCGTGCTGACAAGTTTTTATGTCCCATTGAACCACACTAGTAAGTTCTTGACCTTTCTTGTTCTGCCTAATACTTGGAGCGAATTCTGAGAAAGCTTTTTTTGCTTTAGCAAAATCATGATTGACTTGATATGCTTTCGCTAAGTAGTAATACAATTCAGTTATAGTGTCTGAGCCACTGTATTTCAATGCTCTTTCAAAATATTTTTGTGCTTGGTCAAAACTTTTTGGAGATCTCAGGTAGGCAATGCCTGTTTCAAAAAGGAATTGATCATAATCTCCGCGCATTTCCAAGAGTTTGTCGTATTCTATGATTGCTTCATCATAAAGCTCTAGATCCAATAGATTAAAAGCTCTTTTATGCTGAAGTTTCTGAGATTTAGAGAGCTTAATTTTATCCTTGGCTTCGCCAATAGTTGGAAGTAAAAGAAACACTGCTAAAACAGCGCAAACAAAAGGTTTTAAAAATTTTGACGTCATGATTAAAGGATCAAAAGTGCGAACACACGTTACACAATGATACAAATATTAGCACGGTATTCAAATATTTTTGAAGTTGAGCAACGTATTGCTAAAATCTGTTTATTGATTAGTTAAACTTCTCTAGTAATATCAAATTGCTCAAGGTAATCCGCTACTCTTCGCACAAACATTCCCCCAAGAGCTCCATCAACAACTCTATGATCGTATGAATGAGATAAGAACATTTTATGTCTAATGGCAATTACGTCACCATATTCTGTTTCTAAAACAGCAGGTTTCTTTGTAATAGCACCAACTGCCATTATTGCTACTTGGGGTTGATTGATAATTGGAGTTCCCATTATGTTGCCAAATGAACCAACATTAGTTATAGTATATGTGCCACCAGAAATGTCATCAGGAGCTAGCTTGTTACTTCTAGCCTTGTTAGCTAATCCATTAACAGATTTAGAAAGCCCAACAAGATTCAAGGAGTCTGCATTTTTGATAACAGGCACTATCAAGTTACCTGAAGGAAGTGCAGTGGCCATTCCTATATTAATGAATTTTTTACGAATAATTCTATCACCGTCGACAACAATATTGATCATTGGAAAGTCTTTGATCGCTTTAACAATTGCTTCAATAAAGATTGGAGTATAAGTTAACTTCTCACCTTCTCTTTGCTCGTAAGCTTTTTTGTTTTTGTTTCTCCAGTTTACGATATTGGTAACGTCTGCCTCAACGAATGAAGTAACATGAGGACTTGTAGCTTTGGAATTGAGCATATGGCCAGCAATGAGTTTCCTCATTCTGTCCATTTCAATAATTTCAACTTCACCTCCAAAATCCTTATCAGAGCTGGCAACCGCAGGTTTAGCTGCAACTGTTTGTTTCTCTTTTGTTGATTTAGGAGCACTTGCAGTAGTTTGTTGTTCTCCTCGAGTTGAAATGTGTTTTAAAATATCGTTTTTTGTAACTCTACCTCCTTGGCCACTTCCAACAATTAGATTCAATTCGGAAATTGAGATTCCTTCTTGTTGTGCAATATTTTTAACCAACGGAGAATAAAAGCGGTCACTTGAATTAAAATCTTGATTAGTCGCTGTTGTTGAATTCTCTTGAGGAGCAGCAGGAGCAGAATGAACGGCAACCGCAGCAGGAATTACTTCAGTTTTTACTGACTCTACTTCTGTGGCAGAGGTATCACCACCTGTTGAAATTATAGCAATGACTTGTCCAACCTGGGCAACTTCACCTTCTGCAACTAAGATTTTTGAAATTACTCCGTCAGCAGGAGAAGGAACTTCACTATCCACTTTGTCAGTAGCAATTTCCACTACAGACTCTTCGGCTTCAATTGTATCGCCTTCTACTTTTAACCAAGATGTAATTGTTGCCTCAGCAACACTTTCTCCCATTTTTGGAAGTATCAACTCTACATTCGCCATTTGCTATTGTTTAAGACTGCAAAAATAATAATTTGATACGGGGTAAACTTCTCTAAATACTTCTAAAAGAATTTAAAAATAGTAATGATTAAAAATGGTAATCGGTTAAATTTGTTAATGTCGATAAAGTCTTTCCATGAAGCGTAAAATATCCCATTTAGAAACTATGCAAAATTCAGAAATTGAAGAAATTATTTTCGGTGGAATTGATCTTTCCAAAATTGAGGAAATACATAAAAACTCTACTCAGAAAAGACTTAAGAAGAATCATATTATTTTTCTTGAAGGTACTCGACCGCTTGGTGTTTATAGTATTACATCGGGAAGGATTAAAATTTATAAAACTGGAGTTGAAGGAAAAGATCAGATTATTCAGATATTAAAAAGTGGTGATTTAATGGGTTACCGCGCTATGCTTAGTGAAGAACAATATCCTGTTAGTGCTGAAACACTTGAGGATACTACGTTGTGTTTTATTCCAAAAAAAGATTTTATTGGAGCTATGAGCTCTAACTCAGATTTAACTAAAGAGGTTATTAAAAGTTTAAGTAAAGACTTGACTAATATGGCTGATTCTATTACGGTTTTAGCTCAAAAACCAGTCAGAGAGAGGCTTGCTGGAGCATTAATGGTGTTAATAGATACTTATGAGATAGACGAAAGTAAAGGGGAGTCTAATGGAATTAATCTTACTCGAGAAGACTTGGCTAATATGGTTGGAACTGCTACCGAAACCCTTATTAGGCTGTTGCATGACTTTAAAGATGAGCAACTTATAGAAACACAAGGCAGGAAAATATTAATTAAAAACAAAGAAAAATTAAAGAAAGTGGCTAATTTAATCTAACAGTTTTACAGGCTTTATAAGGGTAATTATTCTTTAAATGGCTTTTATCAATTCAACGATTTAGATACTTTTGAGTCTTAAAAATTATTACAATGAATAAAAATAAAATTACTGCTCTAGTGCTTGCATCAATCGCGTTTATAGCATTTTATTGGGGATTTATGAATTTTGAAGGCGGCTCTCGTTACGTAAATCTTTTTGCATTTGTAATTGTGCTAGCCTTTACCTCTGCCGCGATTGCGTTGGGTAATACTGGTGAGCGATAACGAAATAATATAATAATGGAACATAGGACAATACTTTTACCTACTGATTTTTCAGATTCATCTAGAAATGCCATTGAGTATGGCTTGAAGTTGTATGCGGGAAGAGGTTATCATTTTATTCTATTGAATACCGTTGAACCAAAAGCAGCTTCCGGTACTGGAATGATGATGAATCTGAGTCAAATGGTTATTGATGATTCAAAAGCTGGTTTGCAAAATGATCTTGATTGGATTGCAGAAAAAAAATTGAATGAAGGAAATACTATTGAGGCCATTCATATGACGGGTGCTTTTTCTCAATGTATTCGAGCAGTTGTTAAGAAAAAGCAAGCTTATACCATAGTTATTGGTACTACTGGTGCGAGTGGCCTTAAAGAATTTTTTGTCGGTAGTAAAGCGGCAGAAATCATACAAGAATCACCAGTGCCTGTTTTAACGGTTCCGTTTAATGCTGTTTACAAATCTGTAAAATCGATAGTATTTGCCACTGATCTCAACAAGATTGACAATATTAAATTGTTAGATTTTTTAAAAAATCTCTTAATCAGACAATCAGCTACTCTTTCAATATTTCATGTTGAAAAATCAATTAGTAGGGTTAAAGCTGAGGATAGAAATGAACAAAAGGAATTGTTGATTAAATACTTTGAAGATGTTGATGTTAATGTTGAATACGAAACTCTAGTCAACGAGGATACTGTTGAAGGAGTTAACGAATACATTAAGAAGCACAAGCAAGCCGATATATTAGTGATGGTTCCCAGAAAGAAAAATTTCTTTGAAAAGATCTTTACCAAAAGTGTAGCTAAAAAAGTCGCATACCATAGCCATGTTCCTATGCTGACACTGCATAAAAAGTAACAATCCATTTATTTATATTTAATTTTTCGATAACATGATTGGGCCTGTAAATTCCGGAAATTATCTATTGGTTTTTGCAAGGAATCCTGAGTTGGGAAAGGTAAAAACTAGACTGGCTAAATCTATAGGGGAGAAAAAAGCCCTCGAAATTTATAATCATTTATTGCGAAAGACTAAAGATATAGCGCTAAAGGTCAGTTGTTTTAGAGTGGTTTGCTATTCTGATTTTGTAGATTTTAACGATCTTTTTGATCCAACATATTTCTACAAAGATGAGCAGTATGGCGAGGACCTAGGACAGAGAATGGACAATGCAATTACTTCTAGTTTTGAGGAGGGCGCTGAGCGAGTGGTGGTTATCGGGAGTGATTGTTATGATTTGAGTTCAACAATTATTCAATCGGCATTCGAGGCGTTAAAATCCAAAGATGCTGTGCTCGGACCAGCAAAGGATGGTGGGTACTATTTAATTGGTATGAATTCATCTAATCCTACAATTTTTGAAAATAAGGAATGGGGAAGTTCTAACGTATTATTAGATACTCTTTTGTCTATTAAGGAATTAGGTTTATCCTATCAATTATTAGAAACGCTTAATGATGTTGACACAATAGATGACCTTCCCGATGAACTAAAAGTTGGTCTGACGGATCAATGAAACTAAGTATCATAATTCCGTGCATTAATGAAGCAGAATTATTACCAGCTTTATTATCCCATGTTAAATCCTTTTATGGAAACCGGCTTGAGTTGATTGTTGTTGATGCTTTTTCAACCGATAGCACTAAATCTATTGCACTGGAATATGGAGCATTGGTTTTCGACTCTTCAATAGCTCGCAGGTCTATTCAGATGGATACCGGAGCAAAGTTAGCAACAGGTGATGTGCTGCTATTTATGCATGCAGATTCTGTTCCTCCAAAGAATTTTTATGACGATATTCTAGCATCTGTTTCTTCAGGTAATAAAATGGGTTGTTTTAGATTAAAATTCTCGCCTTCGCATAAGTTTCTGAAATTTTTCGAAATATTCGTAGGCTTGCCATGGTTAATATGCAGAGGAGGAGATCAAGGCTTATTTATTTCTGCAAGTTTTTATAAAGAAATCGGAGGATTTGATACGTCACTTTGTATCATGGAAGACATTGATATTATAAGACGAGGTGTCAAGAAATCTAAATTTGCAATTCTGCAAAGTCGAATGAAAACATCATCACGTGCATATGCTAAGTATGGGTATTTCAAATTGCAATTTGCATTTTCAATGGTTCATTTAGCGTATTGGTTAGGATTGGATTCAGAAGCAATAAAAATGAAATTGAAAAATTATTTAGAAAATGGAAGAGTATAAAAAGCTTCAACAGGCGGTTGAATATCTGAAAAATCAAGGTGTTAATGCTCCTGATATTGGAATTGTACTCGGAACCGGTTTGGGGAAATTGACTGAGCTAATTGAAATTGAGAAGTCAATTAATTATTCTGATATTCCTAATTTCCCCTTAAGCACAGTTGAATTCCATTCAGGAAAATTGCATTATGGCGAACTAGGTGGCAAGAAAATTCTGGCTATGCAAGGCAGGTGTCACATGTATGAAGGTTATTCTGCTAACGAGGTAGTTTTTCCAATTCGAGCAATGAAAATGTTAGGAATTAAATTAGTCATGCTTACAAATGCTGCGGGAGGTATAAATCTATCTTACGAAAAAGGGCAACTAATTTTGTTAGATGATCATATTGACCTATTACCTGATAACCCTCTCGTGGGACAAAATATTGATCAACTCGGCGATCGATTTCCAGACATGAGCGCTCCATATGACAAAGTTGCAAATACACTTTTAACGGATTGCGCAAAAGGTTTACAATACAATCTTGAGAAAGGTGTATATGCATCAGTTACTGGACCAAATTTAGAGACTAGAGCCGAGTACAGGTTCTTAAAAACTATTGGAGCTGATTTGGTTGGAATGAGCACTATACCTGAGGTAATAGCAGCGAATCACATGAAGCTGCCCTGTGTGGCAATTTCTATTGTTACCGACTTATGCGATCCAGATAATTTAGAGGTAGCCAACATAGAAGATATAATTGCAAACGCTGGCATTGGTGAGCAAACACTGCTTAAAATTGTACCAAGGTTTATCGAGAAATTAAAAGTTTAAACTTTCTCGTCTTCCTCTTTTCTCTTTGCAGTTCCAATAAGCTTACCCTTAATTACCTCTTCAATAGGGAATAAGATAATACCCAGCATGGCGTTCAGGCCAACCTTTATAAATGCAATACTTCCAATTTCATCTTCAATATTATCTTCAACATAATTAACACCATATTCGAAGACGATAATTATCGCAATTGTAGCTAAAATCGTTGCTGTTCGTGAGCCACCGGTTTTTCTGCCAAAAAACACGGCTAAAAAGAGCATTGCTCCAATTAATATAATCTGAAATAGGTAGAACCAGTAGCTTTCATACCAAGGAACTTCAATTTTAAAAGCATAAACGGCAAGAAGACTTTCAGTATTATCAGAATTTACGGCTTTTACCTCAAATTGGTACTCTTTCGCTTTGAGATTAGTGAATGGAGCGCTTCTAACTTTAGTTTCTTTCCAGTTTTCGTTTTTAGTACCTTTTAAACGATATTCATATTTGAGTTTACTGGGCATATTTAGTGCAACACCTGTAAACTTGAAGGTTAAGTTATTGTCTTGTGCTAGGAACTCATTATTGAAAGGGAATTTAGCTTTCTCATTGTTGACCTCTATATTATTTATACTAACAAGAGGTTTAACATCATTAGAGAAGTGGACATTGGGATTGTACTTTACTGCACCTAGAATTGTCCCAAACCAAATGTTTCCATTTTTATCCAAGCAAGTTGCATTTGGATTTACTTGAACACCTAAAAATCCTTCGGCTTTTCCATAATGCTCAAATGTTGAGTCGCTGGTATTGAATTTTTCAATACCATAAGTTGTCCCAAACCATATGTGATCTTTATCATCAGCAATGATAGAATATGGTGTCTCAGATTTCATTCCATGCGTTTTGTTATAGTTGTGGAAAGTTTTACCATCATATTTATACAATCCACCAGTATAACAGCCTATCCATATGTTTCCTTTACTATCAGGTGCTAAAGAAAGTACTAGTTGATGAGCTAATCCATCTTCTTCACCATAGACACGAAAGTTTTCATTTTTGTAGCTCGAAAGTTTACCACCAAGCACAGCAAACCACATAGTTCCTTCTGTATCCTTAATTATTTTATAGATATTATTTCCACCAAGACCATCTTCTTCTGTAAAAACAGACATTTCGTGGGTTTCTTTATTAATTCGAGCTGCTCCGCTTCTTGTGCCAAGCCAAATATTGCCAATATTGTCTTCACAAATACTGTAGATTACATCATGAATGTGAGCTTCTATATTTATTTTTTCATATTTACCTCGAAGTGTGCGTTTGAATAACATACCATCAGCAGTGGCCATCCAAACCGTTCCTAGACTATCATAATAGACTGCCATAACAGGTGCATCAGAAAGCCCCTTTATATCGTATTTACCAACACTTAAGGAGTCATTATTGATATTATCAGCATTCATCAACTGAGAAACTCCTTGATTTGTTCCAAGCCAAATATTGCCATCAGCATCAGGAGTAATAGACCAGATGACATTACTGCTTATACCCAAGCTTTCGTCATATAGCGTAAAATAATCAGAGATATATTGGTTCAGACCAACATCGGTTCCAATCCAGACAGTTTTTTCACGATCAACGAAAATATCTTTGACATCATAAAAGCTGAGGCCTTGGGCAACAGAATAGTGTCTAAATCGATATTTACCATTTTCTTTAATTCCTTTTACAGCGCCATGATTTGAAGTACCAATCCATAAATTTCCATTAATATCTGCTTCTAGAGCAGTAATATCATTTGCGTTTAATTCGGAAGATTCGTCCAGAACATTGACGCGGGCACTTGCATTTCCGTTTAAGAAACCATCAATTTCTTCCATTTTAATATAGTTAGCACCTCTTTTTGTACCAAACCACATTTCGTTATCGTATTTTATAATTTCTGAAATCTGATCATTAGATAGGCCGTTGTCAGTATTAAAATGTTTTACCGTAGCATTACTATCGCTATAGAATGTTTTTAAATTAATAACAAAGACGCCAGCGTTTTCAGTACCAATCCACATTCTTTCATCGTCATCTAGATGCAAACAAGTAATTAGTCTTGATCCTTCAACTGTTGAAGCAATTTCGTAACGCTTTACCTTCTGGGTTTCTGTATCGTAAACGAACAAACCTGATCCTTGCGTAGAAAATAAAATTTTGTTGTGCAAAGTATCTTCTTCAAAATCTGTTACTTCTTGGTATGAGTTGAATTTTTCAATATGAATACTTTCAAATAACTTGGTAACGGCATCATACCTTGTGATACTTCCGCCCCAATGTCCAAAATAAATATCGCCATTATTTGCTTTAAAAGAAGCGGTAACCCATTCTTCTGCAACAGAGTCGTTTATTCCATAAGATGTAAATTCAATTCCGTTCCATGATGCTAATCCAGAGACGGTGCCTACCCATAAGTTTCCTTCATTATCCTGGGTAATGGTATTTACTTGGCTTTGTGGGAGTCCGTGTTCAACCCCATATTGCATAAAATTTACTACCTGTCCAAAAACTTGAACAGAAAATAACGTAATAACAAGAGCAAGTGCGGTGTGTAGAGTGTTTTTTAGCAGCATTAAATTGACCTAAAATTGAATCGCGTAAAGCTAAAATAAAATTTAAGATGGTACCCGAATCTTAATGCTTGGTTTTTAGCATTACTAATGGTAAGTTTTTTCTCCTGCCTTAATCTCAATTTTTAATCGATTTTCTGAAGGTGGGATTGGGCAAGAATATTTTTTATTGTATGCACAATATGGATTATAGGCTAGATTAAAATCTATAATTATAGTATCATATTCTGGAATTATTAAATCTATGTAGCGACCTGATTTATAAGTTTCAACCCCGTTGGTAAAGTCATTGAAGGGTAAGAACAAACTAGAATCATTTGAGTTTTGAGCTTGGTATGCTTTTAACGTGAATTGAGATTTGTCTAAATTGAATTTAATGTTCCCAGTATGAATATAAATAGGCTTCCTATCTGTGTTTGTATTAAACTCAACTATACGACCATTAAACACACTCTCGTATTTAGCTTTAAAAACGAAGCTACTATCTTGACTGAAATAATTTAATGCAATAAAATTTTTCTTGTCCACTTTTTCCAAAGGAGAATTTTCTGACAACATAAATTCATGTTGTTCTTTTTGGTGTTGTTGAAATGGATTAAGCTTAGTTTTTTGCTCTGCCGAACAACTGCACAGTAGACAAATAGCCATAACGATTAAGTAACTGAAATGTCTCAAAACCTCGCTGCTATTTTAACATTTAATCGTCTATTGGTAAGGAAGTTGGGAACCCCGTAAACACGATCACTGATATCTCTTACCCATAAATATGAAATAGTGTTGTTTATGCCAAACATATTAAATACTTCAATCGAAACCCAGGCCCTATCCATATATTTAAATAGACCTGCTTTTTTTCTTTCACGGTTTGGTTTCACAATGTCATATGAAAACCCAACATCAACTCTTCGGTAAGGAGGCATTCGTAAGGTGTCTTGATATCTATTGAATGAAGGAGGACCAAAAGGCAATCCAGTCGCAAAAATGAAATTGAGATTTACTTTAAGATCCGGGATTTTCGGAACATAATCCTGGAAGAAAATACCAAATCGAAAACGCTGATCTGTGGGACGGGGAATAAACCCAGGGAAAAACTGAGTACTATCAATTGCCGACTGATCGAAAGTATAACCAGGAATAATGACTTCTCCATCTTGATTATACCGCTCCCAGTAGGAATCGTTCTTTAAGTTTTCTTCTGTTTTCATAACTCCTAGCGTTATCCAACTGTCAATGCCTTTAACGAATTCACCAAACACACGAACATCAACTCCTCCAGCATAACCTTCAGAGGAATTCTCTGCATAATATCGGATTCTTACATTGTCAATTTCGTAAGGAATTAGATCGTTGTACTTCTTGTAATAAGCCTCGGTAGTAATTTTAAATGGTCTATCAAACATTTGAAAATTATAATCAGAACCTATTACATAATGAATACTCTCTTGAGCGCGAATGTTTGGATTAATGATTCCATCAACGTTTCGCATTTCTCGATAGAATGGAGGTTGATGATAAAACCCCCAAGAAAGCCGAAATAGCCAATCTTGTTTCCAATTTGGTTTCAGTGCTATAGCAGCTCTAGGACTAATAACCGTTTGTTGATTAAAGTCCCAATAATTTGCACGAATTCCAGCAGTAAATGAAAGTTCATTAGAGTCTAAATCAAGCGTCTTTTTGGCTTGTACATAACCCATTAATCGTTGAGAAAAAACATCATTGTTTGACCTTACTGAACGTTTTAATTCGATGGTTCTCCTTGGGCTTCGTGGCACAGGATTTAAAGTATCTCCATTTAAATAAATCCACTCAATATTATCGTTTCCTTGAGGGGTAGAATAGCTTGTCGAATCTTGATATTCCCACTCTTTTAATTCATCCTTAATTTGTTCAATTTGATAACGAACACCCCAATCGAGCTGAGCAAAATTGCCGTAGTGTGTTCCTTTGTGTTGCAAATTTGCAACATTGGCTTCCAGGTAATTTCGAGCATGATTTATAAAACCACCTACCCCGCGATTGAATTTAACATCACCAAAATTATCACTGCCTAAATCTCTGTCCAACTCATCTAATCTATATGCTCCTTCAATATCAAAAGTTTCACTTTCTACAGTTCTAAAGAAGGATGAAATAAATCTCAATTTCGTTTTTTTAGTTGGTGTATATGTCGCACTCAGAGCAGCTGTTCCAGTTGAGTAAGCATCTACTTCTTGGCCATCAAAAAAGATGCTGAGTTGCAACGCTTCATTTACATTCCCAAATTCGGTTTCCCGTGATTCTGGTTTAAATAAATATTGATTTTGAGACACATTTAAAAGTAAGCCCAATTCCAATTCAGTGTTAATCTGATAGGTAAAGTATCCTTGATAGTCAATAAATCTAGGCTGATACTCTGCTTGCGTTTGTAAGCCCTGCAGAACGTATTGATTGGTTCTGTATCGAACTCCATGGATTTGAGTAAATCGATAATCTTCGCTGGCATCTCCATAATGCGCTGTTGCTCCTAATAAGCTCACAGAGGCAGAGCCTTCTGGTTTCGAAGGGCGTTTGTATTGGATATCCAAAACCGATGACATTTTATCTCCATATTTTGCATCAAACCCTCCGGCGGAGAATAGCACTCTATCTACTAAATCTGGATTGATAAAACTCAAACCCTCTTGCTGACCAGAACGCACTAAAAATGGACGATAAACTTCCATATCATTAACATAAATCAAGTTTTCATCAAAGTTTCCTCCGCGTACATTGTAGGTGCTACTTAATTCATTATTTGAGGCAACACCCGGCATAGTAAACAAAATACTTTCGAAATTTCCGGTAGGAGAGGGGAGCCGCTCTAAGGATCTTGGATCAATTTTAATTAATGTGGATGTCCTAGTTCGTTCTTCTTCGACTGTAAAGACTTTTATTTCTTTAGTCGTTCTCTCCATTTTTATTTCAACGGATTTCTCCTGGTTCGGAGAAAGATTCATTAAAAATTTTTGAGTACCAAAACCAATAAAAGAAAAAGCAACAGTTACGGCGCTATCAGCTGGTATTGTAATTCTAAAGCTTCCATCATTTTTTGAGCTGATTCCTTTAGCAGTCCCCAGAATAGCTATACTCACAGCTGGCATTACATTGCCAGTGTTATCAGTCACTTTACCTTTTACTACAGCCGTTTTTTGTGCTGCAAGGTTATTAGAAAAACCTAAAAGTATAAATGGAATAAATATGAATAAATGCTTAAAGCTCATTGGCCAGCAAAAGTAGAATTATGCTTGTATAAAGCTCACGAACGACATTCTGTTTGAGATATTGTTTTTGAAGATGTTAAACCTTGAATAACCAATGATTTGGATCTTCCTCCCGACCTCTTTTCAAGTTGTTCAGAAAATTTGCCATTTTATTACTGAATTCTCGATCCTTCACTGAAGGAAGGATATAGTCCTCGCCGTCAATTCCAATTTCTGAAATATGAGCAATAGTTGCAGCAGTTCCAACCCCAAAAGCTTCTGTCAATATTCCTTTTTCTAATCCAGCTTTAAGTTCTGAAACCATGACATCACGTTCTTCAACATCATATCCCCAATCTCGAGCAATAGTTAGAATGCTATCTCTAGTTATACCAGATAAAATTGAAGTTGAAGTTTTTGGTGTAATCAATTTGCCATTGAGAATAAACATGGCATTCATGGTCCCTGATTCTTCAATACGAGTGTGTGTGTTGGCATCAGTCCAAAGTAATTGATCATAACCAGCTTTAAACCCTTCTCGCGCGGGTAATAAAGATGCTGCGTAATTTCCACTAGTTTTTGCAGATCCGACACCACCTTCCATCGCTCTTGAGTACTTAGTCTCAATTTTCACTCGAACCGGCTTTGAGTAATAAGCTCCAGAGGGAGATAGAATGACCATGAAACGATATCTGCCAGAAGGTTTAACCCCTAGGAATTCCTCAGTTCCAAACATAAATGGTCGAATGTAAAGTGAACTAGATTCACCTTTTGGCATCCATTTTCTATCTAAGTCAACAAGAGATTTTATGGAATTAATAAAAATGTCCTCTGGCAGTTCAGCCATACAAAGTCTTCTAGCTGAAGCATTTAATCGCGCAGCATTAGCTTGAGGCCTGAAAATTAATATATCCCCTTCATCGGTAGCATGTGCTTTTAGTCCTTCAAAAATCGATTGTCCATAGTGAATGAAGCTAGTTGCAGGACTCATTTCAATGTTTTGAAATGGTTTGATTTCAAGATTCGTCCATTCCCCATTTTCATAATCGGCAACAAACATGTGATCGGTAAAGGTTTTACCGAATTGTAATTCTATTTCTTCCGCGGCATCTAGTTTGGATTTCGCGACTGTCGTAATTTTTATATCTAAGTCTTCACTAATCATTAAACTTCTTTTATGGCCCAAAATAACATAATTAACTGAGAAATGAAAAGCTAAAAAATGATATCAATAGCGCTTTAATTCTTCTAAGGGTGCCCAACCTTCGTTTCCATCAGGCAAACTAATTCTAACCCAATTGTTTACCTCTTCTAAAACACTTACTCGAGTTCCTTCGTGAACGATAAATAAATCTGAAGAACTTTGCTTAGGTTCAGATTTTACTGATAACGAACCGGAAAAAACAATTGCTTGATTCTCAGACTGCACATAATTCAAAGCACTAAACCCTAATGTTAGCGTTCCAATTGTAGCTAATAAAAACCCAATAGAAAGGAAAAATGCCATTTTTTTCAAAGATATACTGTTAGATAGTAAGTAGAAACCTATTAATGAAATGAACAACATAAATGAGAGGGTTCCTAGAATGGCCCATGCGTCAATACTTAATAAATTGCGAATGAATGCGGCAGACTTTCCTAGTATAGGGGTTGGAACATCTTTAATTCTATCCGAGATTTGGTCATTGGCCATTGATAAGTTGAAAGCTATGTCTTTATCAAACGGTGCAAGTTTTTGCGCTTTTTCCAAGTAATAGATAGAAGGTGCCAATTGATTTAGTTTAAAATAAGTACTTCCCAAATTATAAAATAAGTTAGCTGAAGCAAAGTCAGAATTGACCACTTTAGAATAGAGGGTTAATGCACTATCGTAATTTCCAGCTGTATACTGCTCATTTCCTTGCAATGCTAGGCTATAATAATACTCGTTGTCCTTTGCTTCTGAATCCAACACTAAAGTGGTGAAAAACAAAAGTAGAATCAGTTGCTTTTTCATTTAGTACCTCCTTCTATAGTTTCAATTAACCCTTCAACTTGATCGTATACTTGTTGTTCGCTCAAATCAGAAACGGGAGCATATCTGGCCATTTCACAAGCGTTCAATATCGAAATCAAATCCTTAATTTTTGCTTCACTTACTCCAATTTTTTTAAGCTCTTGTTCAATTCTTTCCTTTTTCAATTCTGCAACAGGAATGTTGAATTTATTTGATAAAAAGCCATAAACAGATCGGAAAACTTCCTCATAAAACTTGGAACTTTCGTTATTTTGTAAATGTATTTCTGCTGCCTTTAAATGTTTGGAAGCTAGTTTTCTAGCCTTTCTTTTGCGCATACCTACAACGTCTTTCTGCGCTGCCAATATTCTTTTTCTCACCAATAGCAGCAGACACAAAACTAAAAAGGGTACAGTCATTAATATCCAGAATAGAACTGAACCTAAATAGAAACTATTAGTTTCTTTTAAATTGAATCCATTTGGTTTAATGTATCGAATGTCTGAGCCAATAAGTGCTACATCCTTTTTGCTCACCACTCTAGAGCCATTATTAGATGCATTTGCTGGTTCGTTTTCTCCTCTCAATACGTTGATTTTGTATTCAGGTGTAGATGACGTTATGTATTTTTTTCGAATGGGATTATAGTAGGAAAAGGAGTAAGCTGGAATTATAAATTCTCCTGAGTGTCTTGGAATAATTAAATATTCGAAAGTTTTAATTCCCTCAACTCCAGCTGCGCTAGTGGTTATGTTGGTATTTTCCTTTGGATCGTACACTTCAAAATCGGGTGGAAAGTCGAGTTTTGGATCTTTAAGTAACTTTACACTACCTTTCCCTTTGAGCACAATTTTTAGATTGATGGCTTCATTGGTTTTAACTTCTTGTTTATCGATACTTGATTGAATATTAAACACGCCAACGGCTCCATAAAAACTCAATGGTTTTCCAGTGCTTGGTAGTTTTTTAACCTTAATAGTTACCGAATTACTTACAGCTTTATGTCTAACGTCTTTGTAAGAACCAAAGAACTGATCGAAAACCGATCGCGCTCTTTTAGTATCCTGAATCCTTAATACTAAATCCATTGAAAGTGGTTCAAGAATAAGATCACCTGATCTTTGAGGGGAAATCACCACTTGCTTTATAATAGCAGTATTAAATTGAACCCCGTTTACAATTTCAGGTTTTAAGTTCCCTTGTCCTGTTTGATCAATATCTTGGCTATAAAAGCCATTGAATGAAGGCAGCTTCTCAATTGCGTTATCGACGATACTAAGTCGAGTGTAAATCTTGTAAGTTGCGATGATTTGCTCTCCAACATAACTGTTTCTTTTACTTACCAAGAGTTTAATAAAAACATTGTCTTTAATATCGTTTCCTGGCTGCTTTGGTTTCCCTTGCTGTTGAGCTTTCTTTGGAGACCCTTTGACTATTGTAATTGTAACTGGATTTGAGCTTATGTTTTTGCCGCCGATCTGCGCCTTTGCTCCAGCGATAGTATAACTCCCGGCTTTAACAGGACGCAAGACATAACTCACTGTGCTACTATTTGTAACAGTTCCGTTTACGATGCTCGTACTTTGGGACTGGTTTGGCCCACTTAGCACTCTGAAGTTATTAAAAGCAGGTGGAACAAAAGTTCCTGCTTGTCCCTCAATTGTATAGGTAATTTTGAAATGCTCTCCAACACCAACCTGATTACGATTTACTGTACACGATACCTTTTGACCAAATATGTGAGCAGTTGTGGCTAAAAGAATTGCTATGAGAATAAGTTGACGCATTCTTAGTTTACCAGTCCTTTTCGATGTTTACTTTTTTCACTTTTACCTTTTTCTTCATTAGGTCTTCCTGTGTTTCTTTTTCTTCGTCTTCTAACATTTGAAGTAAACGGTCAGCATCTTCTTTCGACATTTCATCTTCTTTAGGCTCTCCATCAGGCTGCTCTTGTTCATCCTTGTCCTTATCGCCTTCTTCATTTTTATCTGAAGGTTCCTCTCCGTCTTTTTTATCTTCCTTGCTTTCGTCTTGTTTCTCTTTGTCTTCTTTATCCTGTTTTTCTTCGTCTTGTTTCTGATCTTGATCTTGTTTTTGCTCTTGCTGCTGTGGGTTTTGTTTTAACATGCGCTGTGCAAATGCCAAATTGTATCTTGTTTCATGATCATCAGGATTTATTCGTAACGAATTTTTATAGGCTTCTATAGCTTCTTTTAGCTTACTATTTTGCAAATAGGCATTACCTAGGTTGTGATAAGCTTTAGCTTGAGTTTCTTCGATTTCCGATGTTTTAGCTATTCTTCTAAATTCTCGGATAGCTTCATCCATTTTCTCTTGGCGATAATAGGTATTTGCGGTATTGAATTCTGCCGGAGCATAGTTTGGATCTAAAGCCAACGCATCACTGTACTTTTTTAAGGCAGTGTCATATTCTTTTTTCTCATAAGCATCATTTCCATTCGACAGGTCAAATTTGGCAGATTGCGCCAAACAAACGCTAACACCTAACGCGAAAAGCGTAAGAGCTGTAGAATGTTTTAAAATGCAGGAAATGCCAATCATACCTTTGATTTTGCTTCGAACAATTTAAGATTACTAATGAATTTGTTTTTTCTTTCAGTCACAAAAAACTCTAAAATCAAAAAGAGTAATCCTAGAGCAACAAAATATTGAAAACGATCTTCGTAATCCGTAAATAACTGAGTGCCAATTTCGGCCTTATCTAATTGTTCTAATTCATCTAAAATTTGATTTAACCCTGCATCAGAACTTGTAGCACGTATATAAAAACCATTGCCTTCAGCAGCCAATTCTTTAAGCATACTCTCATTCAGTTTTGTTACAACACTGTTTCCTTCCCGGTCTTTTCGATATCCCATTTTTCTGCCATTCTGAAAAAGTGGAATAGGTACACCTTGAGTGGTTGCCATACCAACCGTATAAATTTGAATTCCAACTTCTGCCGCCAACTTTGCTTCTTCCACAGCATTTTTCTCATGGTTTTCACCATCTGTAATTATAATAATTGCTTTTCCAGCAGCGCTCTGTTGGTCAAAAGATTTTACGCAGCGCTTTATCGCAGCACCTATGTTGGTTCCTTGAGTTGGGATGATATCGGTGCTTACAGTTCTTAAAAACAACTTTGCAGCAGATAGGTCCGACGTTAATGGCAATTGAGTGTATGCTTCTCCACCAAATACCACAATACCAATTCGGTCAGAATGTAATCGTTCCACCAATTTTGAAATTGCACGTTTAGATTTTTCCAATCGATTGGGTTTTAAATCTTCAGCAAGCATACTGTTGCTCAAATCCAGAGCAATCATGATATCGATTCCCTCACGCTTTACTTCTTCCAATTTCGACCCAATTTGAGGGTTTGCTAAGCCTAGAATAAAGCAGGTAAAAGCAAGGCTCATTAAAATTGATTTAACCAAAAGCTTGAAGGTAGCTTTATTGGGTATGTTACTGTCTAGCAAGGCTAAATCGGAAAATTCAATTAACTTTTTTAATCGCCAGTTGCGATATAAAAAGTAAAGCATCCAAATAACAGGTAGGCTAAATAGGGCATATAATATTTCAGGATTTTCTAATCTATACATGACTAAACAATTGCTCTAAACCAAGTATTTCTTAATAACAACTCCAATCCTAACAAGGCGATTCCAGCCAATAACCACGGAAAAAATTCCTCAGTTTTGTTTTTGTATTCGGTTACCTCAATTTTTGACTTTTCTAGTTTGTCTATTTCAACGTAAATCTCTTTCAGTTTTTCATTGTCTGTTGCTCTAAAATATTTTCCATCGGTAGTCTTGGCTATTTTCTGAAGCGTAGTTTCATCAATCTTTACCTCCATTTGCTGGTATTGAACCCCAAATGGCGTCTGCATTGGATAAGGAGCCATTCCATTTGTTCCAACTCCAACGGTATAAACGCGAATTCCAAATGTTTTAGCAATATCTGCTGCAGTTAATGGGGGGATAGCACCTGTAGTATTCGAACCATCGGTCAACAGAATAACGACCTTGCTTTTTGCTTCAGAATTTTTCAAACGATTAACTGCATTAGCTAATCCCATTCCAATAGCAGTTCCGTCTTCTATCATTCCGTACTTAATCTCAAGAAATAGATTTTTAAGTACATCATGATCAGTTGTAAGTGGACATTGAGTAAAGCTTTCGCCAGCATAAACTACAAGTCCAATTCTATCGGTAGGACGTTTCATGATAAAATCGACTGCTACGTTTTTAGAAGCTTCTAAACGGTTTGGCTTTAAATCTTCCGCCAGCATACTTCCTGAAATATCTAAAGCAACTACGATGTCAATTCCTTCGGTATTGATGTCTTGCCAAGACGATGAACTTTGAGGTCGAGCCATTGCAACGATTATCAATGCAATTGCCAGCATTCTAAAGCCAACTAATCCTTGATAGATATAGGTTTTTATTGAAGTTTTATTTGAAGCAAATAGAGCGGTAGAGGGCAGTTTTATACTGGCTCGACTCGAATTATATCTATAAATATAGAAGGCAACCATAGCCGGAATAATCAGCAATACCCACAACCATTCAATATTTAAAAATTCAATTCCTTGCAGCATTATGAATTGGAATTTTGAGTGGGTTCGACTTCTGTTTTTTTTGTGCTCTCAACCAAATCGTACGCATCCTTCAACACCTGCTCGTTTTCATTAGCAAGTGGAGACTCCTTTGCAAACTTTACTAAATCAGTAAGCATAAGTAGTTTTCTTAAAACTCGCTTTTGATCTTCGCTTAGTTCCGAAAGTCTCATGTAATGCATGATTTCTTCGGTAGTTTGTTCAAGTGCGAAAATCTTAAACCGATTTTCAATGTATTCTCTAGTAATTTCTGAGAGCTGAACATGGTATTGTTTGATTTGGTTATTCTGCCAGAGCTTTTCATCCTCGAGCAACTTTAATTTTCCAAAAGCAATTATATGTGCTGGAATCACTTCCTTTATTTCAACTATTGGTTCAGGTTTTTTGTTAAATCGCAAGTAAATAATAATGATTAAACCGCATGCCAAAGCAACTAGCCAAAGCCATGCAGCATAGTGCCAATAGGCATCGAAGTAATCTTGCCATGTTAGCGGATCTGTTGCAATAGTTTTAATATCTGCTATTGCATTGGTTGTGTCTAAAGTCATAGTGGCAACCCCAATCATAAATGCACGTGTAGCAAAAGTATCGCTGTTTATCATTGCCGGAATAGGAGGAATGGCATGATATCCTGAATCCCAACTAGTGATTTTTAGGGTTTTAGTAAACTTAAAAAAACCATTTACTGAAGCAGTGTCCCATTCCGTTTGCCGCACAATTTCAACCTTGCTGGCAACAGAATCAAGTAGAATAGGAAACCGAACAATATCTTTGTCTTGTGCTGTAATCGAAACGGTAAGTTCAATTTGCTGACCAATTAAAATGATATTAGTGTCAGGGAAAGCAGTAATTCCGATTTCCTGAGCACTGGCAGTGTTGCTTGTTAAACACAGCAAACCAACTATTATTGATATGAACCACTTTTTAATCATCGTCTTCTTTCACGTTTTTTAAAGAGATTCATTAGTGGACGCACATAATTGTCTTGTGTAGAAATGTTAGCATAATCAATCCCAGCTTTTTTGAATTGATCAAACAAACTCTCTCGTTGTTTTCTTGAGTTTAAATTGTAATCAGTACGAACCGATTTGCTGGAAGTGTCCACTAAAACGGTTGATCCAGATTCAGCGTCATAAAAAGGAACCAACCCAATATTTGGAAGGTCTTCTTGCAGTCGGTCGTAAATTCTTAAACCAATTAAATCGTGTTTTTTATTGGCCACTTTAAGCGCGCTTTCGTAGTTTTTATCGTCAAGAAAATCAGACAATAAAAAGGCGGTACTTTTTTTCTTAATTGCATTTGTTAAGTAGCGCAATGCTTCTCCAATATTGGTGCCTTGAGTTTTAGGTTCAAAAGAAATAAGCTCTCGAATTATTCTTAGAATATGAGACTTTCCTTTTTTAGGTGGAATGAATTTCTCGACTTCATTTCCGAAGAAAATAACGCCAATCTTATCGTTGTTTTGAATCGCCGAAAATGAAAGAACAGCACAGATTTCTGTAATTAGTTCTTTCTTTAATTGAACTCTAGTTCCAAAGAATTCCGACGCACTGGTATCGACCAAAAGCATAACCGTCATTTCCCGTTCCTCTTCAAAAACCTTTACAAAAGGACTATTGAATCGTGCGGTAACATTCCAATCTATTTTTCGAATTTCATCGCCTGGGTGGTAATCACGGACTTCATTAAAAGTCATACCGGAGCCTTTGAATGCCGAATGGTATTCACCTGCAAAGAGTTGATTAGACAAGCCTCTTGTCTTAATCTCAATCTTACGTACTTTCTTTAGTAAATCCGAAGTATCCATTTACGATCTATGGAATTTCTACACGGTTTAGAATCTCAGTAATAATATCAACGGTAGTTACGTTTTCGGCTTCTGCTTCGTAGCTTAATCCAATTCTGTGACGCAACACATCTTTACAAACTGCACGAACATCTTCCGGAATTACATAACCTCTTCGTTTAATAAAGGCATAAGCTTTTGCTGCTTTAGCTAAACTAATACTTGCTCTTGGCGAAGCGCCAAAATCAATAAGATTTGCAAAATCTCCAAGTCCATATTCTTTGGGAGTTCGAGTAGCGTAAACAATGTCCACTATATATTGCTCAATCTTCTCATCAAGGTAAACCTCTTTTACAATCTCTTTCACCTTTACTATGTCAGCAGGGCTAATGACAGCATTGATTTTAGGGAATCCTTTTTTCGAAATATTACTTCGTATAATCAGTTTTTCCTCTTCTTTTGTTGGGTAATCCAAAACAACCTTCAACATAAACCGATCAACCTGTGCCTCTGGAAGCGGGTAAGTTCCTTCTTGTTCTATCGGGTTTTGAGTAGCCATTACCAAAAATGGTTTAGGTAATTCAAAGGTGGTTTCGCCAATGGTAACCTGCTTTTCTTGCATAGCCTCTAATAGAGCCGATTGCACTTTGGCGGGAGCACGGTTAATTTCATCTGCCAATACGAAGTTGGCGAAAATCGGCCCTTTTTTGACACTGAATTCTTCCTTCTTTTGGCTATAGATCATGGTACCCACAACATCGGCAGGTAACAAGTCTGGAGTAAACTGAACTCGACTAAAGTCAGCGCTAATTGCTTGTGAAAGTGTAGTAATTGCTAAGGTTTTAGCCAATCCAGGAACACCTTCTAACAGAATATGGCCATCGCTCAGCATTCCAATAAGTAGAGACTCTACCATGTGGTGTTGACCAACAATTACTTTTCCCATTTCAAGGTTGAGTAATTCTACAAAGGCACTTTCCTTTTGTATTTTTTCATTCAACGCTCTAATGTCCGATGATCCGGTATCAGTTTGAGGAGTATTCGTTTCTAATTCCATTTTTTAATTGATGTAGTTATAAACACGTTGTATTTTCCAATGCAAAACTGTAACAACCACGCGACATTCAGAAGGGCATGCCTGTTAATACAAGTTAAGCTAACGGACATGCAAAATGCGCTAAAACGCCCTATTTTCGGGCTTTCTGTTGTTAAAAAAAACGAAAATGGATAACGAAAAATTGAGTTTACAAAAAACCATTAATTACGTCAAGGAATTCCACGAGGCTTTTAAAGTTCCTTTTGAGAATAAACCGATCGCGAATATTGCCCCTGAGTTAATAGTATTGCGGCATAACCTTATGCAAGAAGAGAATGAAGAATACCTTGAAGCAGCGCAAGCGGCTGATTTAGTTGAAGTGGCAGATGCATTAGGAGATATGCTTTACATTTTGTGTGGAACCATCATTTCTCACGGAATGCAGCATAAAATTGAAGAAGTTTTTGAAGAAATTCAGCGCAGCAATATGAGTAAACTAGATGCTGAAGGAAATCCGATTTATAGAGAAGATGGAAAGGTGATGAAGAGCGATCAATATTTTAAGCCGAATATTGGCGAGATATTGAATAAGTAATTAGGAATTTGATTTTGTCATTTCGAGTGGTCAACGTTAGGTGGTTATGTCGAGAAAGAGAAAATTCTGAGTTAAGAGACTTTCAAACTGTTAGATTGCGCATTACAAGGCTTTTAATAACTCCACAATTTATAAGTAGGTTTATCCGAAGTTGAGAATACTATTTCAGGGTTTCGAGCTGAACTGATAATGTTGTTTGGTTTTTTAACCGATAAATTATTAAAAATGCCAAATACGCCAGAATTCATTCGAGGCATGCCAAAGTATCGAGGTATAATCTAAACTATCTAGGTCTAACAAGGTTTTGATTCGTTTGGTATAGTCGGTCGTTTTAATACCGCTTATACATGATAGGCTGCTTTTTATAGTTTATTGTTTTACAGTATAATCTGAAGCGCTTTTTGTTTTATCCATAACAACTCTTAAAGGTCGTTTAATTTATTGACGCAAAAAAGATATAAGTGTTTAACCCCATATAAAACAAAGCCGGTAAAGAAATCCAAACACTATCTTTTAATTTTATTCTGACTATAAGGCCAGAAAACATAAGCAATGCAAGACCAAAGGCTGAAATCGTTAAAATTGGATTAAATTTAAGTCCTACTATTAAGCCTGTAGCTCCAATAAACTCTAATATTATCGTTAATAAACCGATTTTTTCTAATCCAAACCGTTTAAATTCTTTTTTCATATGCGGTGATATGAAGTAGGAGAGAGCATAAGCAAAAAAGGATAAGCTTGATATTAAAATGCATATTTTATCGATATCCATGTTTGATTATTAAATTGAAAATAATGCTACAAAAGCACATAAGAGTAAAAGAATTAAAGAGGGTAAACGTTTAATAAACGAATTCTTTATTTTGAAATGAAAATATTGAGCGCCTATCATTAACAGCCCCATAAGAACAGCTGGAATAAGAACTAATGATGAATGCCAAATACCCACAACAAGCAATGTAGCTAAAGATATTTTTGTCGCTCCTATTAAATTTCGGGTTAGATGACTTAATCCAAATTGGTCAAATTCTTTAATGACATTGTGAAATCTGAAAATCCAAACATAAGCAACAGAAATTGCTAAGGTCATTTGTGCTAATCTTACTAAATTCTCCATTTTATTATTTTTTTTTATTTGTATGAATTTTCAGGATTCGTCCCGTTTTAAATAGGATTTCTGTCTCCCTTTAAAAGTTGTATTGTTTTATATAGCGGCCTAAGCTAAGATTTTGTTACGTTGACTTGACTACCAATTTAGCAAATAAAACTAAGCAAAATAGATTGATGCAAGATTTTCCAAAAGGAAAATCAGATGCAATGAATTATAGCCATTGTTATGAGCTTTTTTTACTTCTAACTATTTTTACAATGCGATTGTATACAATTTGAGATAAATTCCAATCATATCCATCAAAATTAGTTGTGTTTACAAATTGAATGACAACTGCATCAATGTCTTTGTGGTATTCTGCAAGACTCTGATAGCCAAGAACCAGACCTCCATGTTCGTATACGTAAATAGAAGAATAAATTTCCTGCTCTCCTTCATTTAACAATGAGCCATCGTTTAATGCCCTCAAGAATATGCCCACATCTTGTGCAGTTGCTATCATTGAGCCGCTGGGTCCTACAAAATCATAAAACTTCATATCCTCTTCATAACCTACATAGTAACCGCTAGCAACGTCTTCTAAGTCAACTTCACTAAGCAAACTGTAAGTGTTATATAGCTCAAGTGGTATCAAAACCTCTTTCTTGATATATTGACGATGGCTATATCCTAATGTTTTATCAAGGATTTTACCAATCAATAAAAAATTAGTGTTTGAATAACCATACCTTTTATCAGGTTCAAAATAAGCTGGCTTATCCATTACCAATTCGAGCGATTCCTTAATGCTTTTTGTTGGAGTATCCCAATAACCAGGACAGTCGGTGTAGTTGGGAATACCACTTCGATGTTGCACCATCAATCTCAAGGTGATTTTATCGACATTTTCAATCCTTCCAACAAGTTCTGGAAGGTAATCTGCGAGCGTTTTATCTAAAGACAAACGCTTGTCATGTACCAATTTGGCAACTGCAACAGCGACATATAACTTGCTAATACTGCCAATTTTGAATAATGATTGTGGATCGGAAGGTGTTTTATTCTCTCTATTTTTCCAACCTGCAGTATAAAATTTGGGTACCTTGCCTGCTTCATCAACATAAACAATCATTCCATCAAATCCATGACCAATTGCCTCATATACTTGTTCTTGAACCGTATCTGGTAGTGGCAATATCCAAGCCTTTACCAAAATCCATGGTACGAAGAACAAAGAGGTTATGCTTGCAATAATAAATACTATTCTGAATATTCGTTTTATTTGTCTCTTTGTCATACTATTTTTGGACGATGCATTTTTTTAAATTGCTCATAACGTTTTGGGTATGGTGCGTGTCCCAAAGGGCATGGACTATACCCGTTGTTGTAGCCAGTTTTTTTTCAATTCGTTAATCCCAATAGGATAATCATTCCAATCATATAAAGAGGTATTAGTCCGACTTGTGTCCAAAGAATTATTCTGTATTTCATTTTCAGTTTTGGATCTGTCTCCTCCTTAATTATTCTTCCAAACTCGAACAATGGTCCTGGTGTTACCCAGAAATAAGAAACCTTTCTCCCTTTACTGTCCATTATTCTTAGCATTTTATACCACAGGACTAATCCAGTTATTCCGCAGAATAGAAAGTATATGAAAGGAATTGTTTGAAACATTCTTTTTTATTTTAATTGGCTACAACAATTGAATATATCCACCAGTGGATATATCCGCCTTATGGCAAAAACAAATATATTTAATCAAAGGCGGTTAGCTGCTCTTCTCATATTGGCCAATAGGAGTAATTGTTTTTTAGTCATAAGCTCAATTACTTGACTATCGCTTAAGTTAAACGTTCTCCGAGATAAGTAGTTTGATTTCTAGTGCCGAACGACGAAGGGGCTCAGTGTAGCTAATCTTGAACGAGCGAGGAGTCTATTAGGATATTAAGTATTCTCAAATTTCATTTTCTCAACTAAATCCTTGAAATACTCAGGACTCCAAATACTTAAAACGTCATCATTTTTTATAAACCTTACCACATCTTCTTTAATACTGCTAAAAGAAACGGATTCGATTTTCATATCTAACAATTTGATAATCTGATCCGAAGAAATACTATCCTCTTGCCAATCGTTGGTGTCTTTTGCTCGGGTTAAAAAATGATTTACATCCAACGGAATCCCTTTTTTAATGTACCATTCCAAGTCGTACCAATCCCTTCCTTTGACTCGGTTTTTCCATTTTCGAAATAATAGTGCATGCAATTTTCCTGAAAACAAACTTGGTTTATCAAAACACTTCACATAAAATGAAAATGGACGAAGTAGTAGTTTCTCTTCCGTTTTAAAATTTATTGGTGGCTGTCGATCAACTTCTATTTTTATCTTCAAAGTTTTGTTCGAACGCACTCCGGTTTCTTTAATAATGTCTTCAACCACAATTTCTTTCCATATTGTTTCAGCTTTCAAAAAAGCTGAGTCAATAGCAGATTGTTTCGTCTTTTTCTTTTCATTGATACTTACTGTCAATCCCAATGCATTAAATTCATCCTGAACGGCTTTGAAGTAGGGCTCAATTGAAAAATTCACATTAGGTTGAAGTAAAGAAAAATCTAAATCTTCAGAGTACCTGTCCAGTCCATAAAAAATACGAAGTGCCGTTCCTCCATAAAAAGCTGCTTTTTCAAAGAAATCAGTTCGGGATAAACCTGATAAAGTAATTTCTTGCATTATTTCGCGCAAAGCAGCTAATATCTCTTCCTCATTTTGAGGTTTGTATTCCGCTATCCATTCTTTTATCATAATGCTTTAAGTGTTTTTATAAGCATTTCTATACTGCTTTTTTTAGGAGCATTTTCAATCCATAATTCCATAATTTCCGTGTCCAAAGTGCTTAATACTTCACTATCCATTCGAAGATCATCTATTAAAAATTCTAGCGTTTGTTTAATGCTTCTAAGATTGATTTTAGGAGTTAGAACAACTTTGTCGCACAATGCCTTTTCAGGTGATGCAATTAACAGCGTTTGCTTTGGTGAACTTTCGATACTTCTAATCCCGTAAGAATAATAGGGAGTTTTTAGATTTTGGTAGCTAAATCGTCCAACTTGATTTTTATATTTTTTTGAAACTTTTATGGTAACTGAACTTATTTCGTAAACCCGTTCTGGTATCATGTTCCAATAGGACAATGCAGACTCTAATGAAACGTAACTTGGTCCTCTAAGGTGATTGGCAATTAGAAATGGTTCAGGAGAAGGTAAATCCAGTTTAGGCCCAGTTATGTATAGCCCTCGCCTCATAGGAATGAGCTCCTCACTTTTAATGAGCTCGCTAATTTTATCATTTGGACTTTTATATTCAACGAGTTTTTCTAGAATTAAATGCCTGGGAATAGGGGTTTCTGCATATTCCTTTATTACTGTTCTAAAATCCATATCGTTAATTTTTTGTTAGATAATCGGGTATATTCCGATTATCAGATGTAAAAGTAACATTATTATGTTGGAATACAGACTCTTAATCGGAATAATTCCGATTATAGTATTTAATTATTACACTTATTGAGATTAATCAGTCGTGAATTACCACTAAAAAACGAAGTATTATTTCATCTCAATTAGAATGAAATTATTGTTTCTAGTCTAAGGGTTACTTTTAATTGAAAGCTGATCGAGATTATGTGTTTAGGTTCGAACGAATTGCAATCTCGCACGAGCGCAAGGAAGGGTAGGCTGTTAAGTCGTTCGAAATTCAATAAGTAAGCTTTCGAAAGCATCTAGCCTTATTTTAAACTAGAACGAAGACATAATTGGTGTAAAGAGCGATTATGTTTTGCTTAGCGAACCGCTGTATACTTGTCTCAGTCTACTTTCGCGATGCATTGGTATGAGAGGCGTATTCTGTCAGTTTTTATTGGCAGAGCAGTCTAATCGGTTGTATGCTGTTTTATTTTCTTAAAGGTATTATTTTCATTTTGTACTGACAATACTCTTGTTCAACAACAACAACGCAGAAACTAAATTCATTATGATTGGTGTGCGAAATTGAATTTTGATTTCTCTTTAAAAAGGGCAAATAAGAAAACCGTGAATAATTTAAAATCTTGAGCGAATGATCTTCAGACTCGTCTCTATGGTTTTTATTGAGGTTTCTGAAACTCCAGATGATTCAGCATATATTTTCCACCGACTAATGATGCCCTTTATCTCATCTATGGTTGTTTTTGCTTTGTTGATCGATAATGCATTCGCCAATTCCAGTAATTCTTTCCTTCCTGGATCTACATAGTTGCTAGCACATGCCGTGCTATGATATCCCTGAGAAGATGAGGAGAATGTCAAATCATATGCTGGCGCAAGTGACCATAATCCATTAGCATCCATTAGGAATGCAAAGTTTTTAGAATGGTCATCACGGTTATGTGAAAGTACATTGAAAGCAGCTCTGCGGAACATTTGTTCAGCAGCTTGTGCGTTATTTGTTAGCTTCTTTGCTTGGAAGATTAAATTCCCATAGTCAAGTGTACTGTGCTCATAGTCATCATGAAGAAGTCCTGCAGCTGATAGCATGTGCAGCTTATCATTCCCAATACGGTCAAAGCGTTTTGTTCCAAAATAGCTGTTCCCTGTATCACTGTTAAACACTCTACACTCAGACATTTCAACCCCTGAATCCAAGGCCATTTTACAATAGGCCAGCTCTATATTGGCGATATCTTTCGAATCTACATCTGCTGCAAATTTGATAATCCAGTGATCATAATCTTCCGGAAGATTAGCAATACCACTTATGAGTGTATCTGTCTTTGGATTATATCCTGCATAAATTTTTGGTCGTGCTCCACCAGGACTGCCTGCTTTTCCAAACATATCATCAATTACAAGGCTACTCGCGCCGCTGAGTATTTCAGAAATACTGTTGTTTAGTTTATCCAGATCAATTTCTACAGCCTCCTGCTCTAACTCGATACTAGGCCTGTACTGCAGTGCTCCCATACTATTCTCTCCAGTAAATGTCAAATGATCCAATGCATTGAGAGATTCAATAGCAATCTGATCAGCACTGAGGCGTTTCTTGATGAGCAAGTTTCCCCAAGCATCCGGCAAAGAGTCAGCAAACACCCCAAAGAGACCATTGAATGGTTTTTCTTGAGTAGTTTGAGGGTTATCATCAAACTTTAATTGATTAGGAGAGATGTTCTCTCCTGCTTCTAAATATGCATCGCTGTATTTGAATAATATATTCCGACCATCTAAAATTAACTGGCCTATGAGTTCTTCTTGATTAGAAAATTTTGTGTAAACGTTGAGTTTAGTTGCCGCCATAATCAATAATTAAATAAATCTTTCTTCCGTTTCAAATCGCTTGGGAGTAATATTGATTCAAAGTCTGTCAGACGCTTGAGAGCTTCACAGATCTTTAGAAGTGATTCAAGAGAAATAATACCTGTTGACTCGAATTTTCGAATACTGGCGTAAGCCACTCCCGATCTCTCTGACAATTCCCTCTGAGTCATCTTCTCCTGTTTTCTTAGGGCTATGATGTTTTTTGATAAAAGAAACATTATTTCTTTAGGTGATTTTTGATCTCCATACACTCCCATAACTATTCATAGTTTATGAGTATAAAGGTAATAAATCCTTCAATATAAGTGCTACTATAGAAGCTATTTATTCCTTATTACAGCAAATAGAGCTACTATGGTAGCATTTTTTGGCTATTGTTTTAGCTGTGCTTGAAATTAATTTCATAGTCTGTCAGAATGTTCAGGCGGACAAACATAGAATGTAATTACAACTTCGATAATATCAAACAATCCCTGCTTGCCTTAACTACTGCCTTTGGAGCTTACAATCATTAAATGATTACAAATTCTTAAATTACAATTTACCTATAGAATCCCTACTTTTGCGAGCTGTTTTTTAAACACATTTATGTACCATTTACACGAGAAGTACGAAGCGGTTATTGGATTAGAAATCCACATTCAATTGCTTACTAATAGTAAGGCCTATTCAAACGATTTGAATGAATATGGTGATGAGCCGAATTCTAATATCAGCGCAATTACCTTGGCACACCCAGGGGTGCTTCCTAGAGTAAATGAGAAGCAATTGCAATATGCGATTTTGCTTGGGTTGGCTTGTGAATGCGACCTTCGAGAAGAAAACCAATACGCTAGAAAAAATTATTTCTATGCAGATATGCCGAAGGGCTATCAAATTACGCAAGATCAAACTCCTATATGTACCAACGGATTTGTTCGTTTAAAAGACGCTGATGGCAAAGAGAAGAAAGTGATTTTGACCAGAATTCACATGGAGGAGGATAGTGGTAAGAGTATTCACGATC
>Ga0075118_10000324_pt1 | contig 47330 bp, 42 predicted proteins | sample AntAceMetag02UKE_FD_69794 | JGI IMG/M metagenome (GOLD analysis project Ga0075118, IMG submission 69794) | Saline lake microbial communities from Ace Lake, Antarctica - Antarctic Ace Lake Metagenome 02UKE | ecosystem: Environmental > Aquatic > Non-marine Saline and Alkaline > Saline | place...
GCCTGACGGCGGCTGGCGGGCCGGGCACTTGCGCGACTGTGAGGGCGCCGCGCCCGGCCCGCCGAACATCGGCGGCCATGACCTTTTTGCAGAAGAGCCTGGACACTACTCCGGACCGGGACGGGCTGGCGCAGCTCGTGGAGGCCGCGCAGGCGGCGCCCGGCCGGCGGCTGACGGTAATCTGCCACGGCCGACCAGGGGCGTTGGCGCTCGGCGACCGGCCGGCGACCGTCGCGACCCTGGCGGGACGACACGACGAAATGGCGTCTCTGGGGCGGGCCCTCGCCGGCGCGCCGATCGAGCTGTACGCCTGTTCGGTGGCCGAGGGGGAGGGCGGCGAGGCCTTCGTGGCGGCGCTGGCGGCCGCGACCGGTTGCCCGGTGGCGGCCGCCCGCGGGCCGGTCGGCGGCAGCGCGCTCGGCGGGTCCTGGGTGCTGGATCGCGGCCGCCCGGCCGCCCGGCCGGCGCTCGACGCCGCCGCGCTGGCCAGCCTGCCGGTGCTGCTCGCGGACGTGATTTGGAACGCCGGCACGGGCGACTGGAACACGGCCGGAAACTGGAACACGGCCACCGTGCCCGGCAGCGGCGATATCGCCATCATCGAGAACGGCGGCACCGCGCGGATCACCGGGGCAGCCCCCACTACCAGTGTTGTTCGCATCGCGGAGTTCGATGGCGGAAGCGGGACGCTGCAGGTCACCGGCGGCGGGACCCTGACAGCAAGCAACGTCCTTCAGATCGGCCTTAACGCCGGCGCCTCGGGGACAATGCTGGTGGACGGCGCCGGATCCGCCGTGAGTTTCGGCGGCACCACGTTCAACTCCGTTGTGGGGAACCTTGGTACCGGGTCGATCACCGTCTCGAACGGCGCCATCGCGACCTTTGCGACCGATATTCGTATCGGAGAGTCGAGCACCGGCAACGGAACGCTGACCGTCTCCGGCGGCGGCAAGGTTACTTCGGATACCCAGATCATAGTCGGCACCGGGACTGGGGGCACCGGCACGCTGAACATCGGCAGCGGCGGTGCCGCCGGCATCGTCTCCACCACGGTCATCAGGGGCTTCGGCGGCAGCGCCACCGTCAACTTCAACCACACCGACACCGGCTACGTCTTCAGCAGCGACGGCACCGGCACCGGCACGGCCAACAGCATTGCGGACGCGGCGGCGGTCAACCAGACCGGCACCGGCACCACCATCCTGATCGGCGCCAACACCTATACCGGCGGCACGACGATCGGCGCCGGCACCCTGCAGGTCGGCAACGGCGGCACGACTGGCTCGATCGCCGGCAACGTCACCAACAACGCCACGCTCGCCTTCAACCGCTCCGACGCCGTGACCTTCTCCGGAATCGTCTCCGGCACCGGCAGCCTGACCAAGGCCGGGGCCGGCACCCTGACGCTGTCCGGCGCCAACACGTATAGCGGCGGCACGGCGGTCTCGGCCGGCACCGTGTCGATCGCCGGCGACGGCAACCTGGGCGGGGGGGCCGTCACCCTGGACGGCGGCGCCCTGGCTGTCACCGGCGCCACCACGATCGACAATGCGGTCACCTTGGGGACCGGCAACGGGACCATCTCGCTGTCGGCCGACAGCGAGATCTCCGGCGTCATCTCCGGCACCGGCAGCTTGACCAAGACCGGAGCCGGCGTGCTGACGCTGTCGGGGACCAACACCTTCACCGGCACCACCACGATCAGCGCCGGCACCCTGCGGCTCGCCGGCGGCAACGCCATCGCCAACGACGCCACCGTCGAGGTGGCGGCCGGCGCCACCCTCGACCTGAACGGCACCAGCGAGGTCATCGGCGCGCTGACCGGATCCGGCAGCGTGACCATCGGCGCCGGCTCCATCACCTTCACCAACCCCGGCGTCAACACCTTCACCGGTACGCTGTCCGGTACCGGCACCTTCAGCGTCGCCTCCGGCGTCACCCTCGGCGGCACCGGCTCCTATTCCACGCCGGTCACCGTGCTCAGCGGTGCGACCATCGCCCCCGGCAACAGCCCCGGCACCATCGCCACCGGCAACCTGACGCTGGCCGCCGGCTCGACCGCCACCATGGAGATCGACGGCACCGCCGCCGGCACCCAGTACGACCAGATCGCCGTCACCGGCACCGTCACCATCAACGGCGCCACCCTCAGCACCGTGTTCGGCTACGCCTCGACCGTCGGCGACAGCTTCGTGCTGATCAGCAACGACGGCGTCGACGCCGTCACCGGCAGCTTCGCGGGCCTCGCCGAGGGCACGACCTTCACCTCGGGCGGTCGCGTCTACCGGATCAGCTACGCCGGCGGCGACGGCAACGACGTCACCCTCTCCCACGTCACCCTCCCGCCTTCCGACGACGGCGGTGGGGGCGGCGGGGGTGGCGGGGACGGCAGTTCCCTCCCCAGCCTCATGCTCGGCGGGGCCGGCAACGACACCCTGATCGGCAGCGCCGGCAACGACACCGTCTCGGCCATGGCCGGCGACGACCTGGTGCGGCTCGGGACCGGCGCCGACCTGGTCTACGGCAATCAGGGCGCCGACACGCTGTCCGGCGGGATCGGCGTCGACACGCTGTACGGCGGCCAGGATTCCGACATCCTCTACGGCAACCAGGGCAACGACCTGCTGTACGGCAACCTCGGCGATGACACCGTGTTCGGCGGCCAGAACGCCGACACCGCCTATGGCGGCGTTGGCGACGACGTGCTGTACGGCAACCTCGGCGACGACCTGATGATCGGCGGCCTCGGCAACGACGTCCTCTACGGCGGCCAGGGTGCCGACACGCTGTCGGCCGGGGCCGGGAACGACCTGCTGGTCGGCGGCCTCGGGGCCGACCGCTACGCGTTCGGCAGCGGCGACGGGAACGACAGCGTCGCTGGGTTCTCATTTGCCGAAGGCGACGTCATCGCGGTCACCGCCGACGCCAACGGCACCGGCATCGCCTCCGCCGCCGACCTGCTGGCGCGCCTCGGCTCCGATGCCGACGGCAACGCCATCCTCGACCTCGGCGCCGGCAACACCGTCACCCTGATCGGCGTGCCGCCGGCCGGAGCCTCGGCCGACTGGTTCCTGATCGTGTGACCTGGTGCCGCCGCGTCACACCGACCGGGTGATACCGCCGTCGACCCGGATGTTCTGACCGGTGACGTAGCTGGAGCGGTCCGACGCCAGGAACGCCGCCGCCTCGGCGATCTACTCGACATGGCCGTAGCGGTCCATCGGGATGCGCTCCTTGAACGCCTCCTTCTCCGGAAGGCTGTCGATGAAGCTGGCGAAGGCGCCGAGGCCGCTGCGGAAAACGCCGGAGGTCGGGAAGCCGCTTCCGGCTCGAAGGTGGCGTAGATCGGGATGTTGACGATGCTGCCGCCCCCCTGCCTCTCCATGACCGGCACCACCAGCCGGGTCATGCGGATGACGTTCATCAGGTAGACCTCAAGGCCCCAGCGGCCGAGGGCGCCGTCGACCAGCGCCTTGAGCGCCTCGGGATCGAGGTTGGAGCCGGTGACGGCAATGCCGCCCAATTCCTCGCCGGCGCCTCGCCCCTGCCGGAGGACGACAGGATGGCGACCTGCTAGCCGTCGCCCGCAAGCTTGCGGGCGATTCCGGCGCCCATGCCAGAGCCGGCGGCGGTCAGTACCGCGACACGGGTGTCGGCCATCAGTGGATCTCCGGCTCCGGCGTCGGCCGGGTGCCCATCAGCACGTCGAAGTCGCAGCCCTTGTCGGCCTGGGTGATGTGGTCGGCGTAGATCGCGCCGAAGCCGCGCTCGAAGCGGCGCGCCGGCGGGACCCAGGCGGCGCGGCGGGCGTTCAGTTCGGCATCGGACACGTCGAGGTGCAATCGGCGGCCGTCGACGTCGAGCTCGATGATGTCGCCGTCCCGCACCAGCGCCAGCGGCCCGCCGACCCAGCTCTCGGGGGCCACGTGCAGGACGCAGGTGCCGTAGCTGGTGCCGCTCATCCGGGCGTCGGAAATCCGCACCATGTCGCGCACGCCCTGCTGCAGGATCTTCTTGGGGATCGGCAGCATGCCCCATTCCGGCATCCCGGGTCCGCCCTGCGGGCCGGCGTTCTTGAGGACGATCACCGAGTCCGCGGTGACCTCCAGATCAGGGTCGTCGATGCGCGCCGCCATGTCGTTGTAGTCGGCGAACACCACCGCCGGGCCGCGGTGCTTCAGCAGCTTGGGATCGCAGGCGGTCTGCTTGATGACGGCCCCGTCGGGCGCCAGGTTGCCGCGCAGCACCACCAGCCCGCCCTCCCGGCTGAGCGGGTTGGCGTGGCGGCGGATCACTTCCTCGTTGTGGACGTCGGCGCGGGCGATGTCCTCGCCGAGGGTCTTGCCGCTGACCGTCACGGCGTCGAGGTGCAGCAACCCCTTCAACTCGCCGAGCAGCGCCGGCAGGCCGCCGGCGTAGTAAAAATCCTCCATCAGGAACCGGCCGGACGGCCGAATGTCGGCCAGCCACGGGGTCTTGCGCGACAGCGAGTCGAAGCGCTCCAGGTCGATCGGCACGCCGAGGCGGCCGGCCATCGCCATCAGGTGGATCACCGCGTTGGTCGAGCCGCCGAGCGCCATCACGGTCATGATCGCGTTCTCGAACGCCTTCTCGGTCATCACGTCGGACGGCTTCTGGTCGTCCCACACCATCTCGACGATGCGGCGGCCGGACTGGCTAGCCATGCGGGAGTGGTTGGAGTCGGCGGCCGGAATCGCGCTCGACCCTGGCAGCGACATCCCGAGCGCCTCGACCGCGCTCATCATGGTGGCGGCGGTGCCCATGGTCATGCAGGTGCCGGGGGTGCGGGCGATGCCGTCCTCGATCTCCTCCCAGTCCTTGCGGGTGATGTTGCCGACCTTCAACTCGGCCCAGTACTTCCAGGTGTCGGAACCGCTGCCAAGACTCTTGCCGCGCCAGTTGCCGCGCAGCATCGGCCCGGCCGGCACGAAGATCGCCGGCAGATTCATGCTGGCGGCACCCATCAGGAGGGCCGGCGTGGTCTTGTCGCAGCCCCCCATCAGCACCGCGCCGTCGGCCGGGTAGGAGCGCAGCAGCTCCTCGGCCTCGAGCGCCAGAAGGTTGCGGTACAGCATGGTCGTCGGCTTCTGGAACGGCTCGCTCAGCGAGATCGCCGGCAGCTCGACCGGAAACCCGCCGGCCTGCCAGATGCCGCGCTTGACCTCCTCGGCGCGGGCCTTGAAATGGGTGTGGCACGGGTTGATCTCGGACCAGGTGTTGATCACCGCGATCACCGGCTTGCCGGTCCAGTCGGCACGGTCGTAGCCCATCTGCAAGGTGCGCGAGCGATGACCGAACGAGCGCAGGTCGTCGGCGCCGTACCAGCGGTGGCTGCGCAGATCCTCGTAGCGCTTGCGCGCCATGGCGTTCCTCCCGGGATACCGTCTCTTGATGGGAGCGCGACCGCGCCCACCGGAAGTCGAGCACCGGGGCCGACAGGGGTCAAGCCGGCGCGCAACGGGATCGCCAGATCGAATGCAATTCCGTTGGCTGGAAGACCCGTGCGGGCATGGTGCCGGCCGCGTCTCTGCCATATATACACGCCGTCATGACCGGTTCCCCTCTCCCGCCGCCGGCGGCTCGCACCCGCCGGGAGATCGTGCTTGCGCGCCTGCGCCTTGTCATCGAGGCGGTGATCGGCTTGGCGTTGCTTGGCGGCGCCATTTACGTGCTGCACCGGGAATTCTCGGATGTTCGGCTGGAGGACGTCCTGGCCGAGTTCGATCGGCTGTCGCCGACCGGCCTTCTGCTGTCGGTGCTGCTAACGGTCGCGAGCTACATCGCGCTGCTGGTGTACGAGCGTCTCGGCCTGGCCTACGTCAAGGCCAAGGTGTCGTTCCTGCGATCCTCAATCACCGGGTTCTGCGCCTTCGTGTTCAGCCACAACCTCGGCTTCGCACTGATCACTGGCGGAACGGCACGCTTGAAACTGTACATGCCGGCCGGGCTTTCGGTCGGCCAGATCGTCCTGGTCAGCGGCTTCACCGCCTGGACGTTCTGCCTCGGCGCCGCCCTGGTTGCCGGCGTTACCATGTTCGGGGAGGCGGACCGCATAGCCCGGCTGGTGGGCGGCGCGCCGCTGGTCGCGCACGCCGTCGGCGCCGGGCTGCTGATCGGGCTTGCCGGTTACCTGGTGCTGGGCATGCAGCACCGCTACGTCGAGTGGCGCGGGCGGAGGCTCAGCACCCCGGGTCCGATCCTGACGCCTCTGCAGATCATCGTCCCGGCGATCGACATCGCCCTGGCCGGCCTGGCGCTCTACGTGTTGCTGCCGCCGATCCCGATCGGGCCGGTGGGGTTCGTCGGTCTCTACGTCGTCGCCACCTCGATCGGCCTCGCCAGCCACGTCCCGGGCGGCCTCGGAGTGTTCGAGGGGGCGATGGTGCTGATGCTGCCGGAACTGCCCCTGGAGCCGCTGATCGCCGCCATGCTCGCGTATCGGCTGATTTACTACCTCGGGCCGCTGGCGCTCGCGACCCTGCTGTTCGCGGTCGCCGCGGTCCGCAAGCCGCGGCGGTGACCGGCCCCGGGCGTCCCCATTGGCGCCCCGCAAATAGGTCAGCAATACTGAACCGTTGCCATCGAGTCTTCGGCACGCCTCTTGAAGCGATCGAATGCTCGTTGACTTGCGTGCTCTTCCCGAGGCTATGATTAAGCCATAAGGCCGAATGAGCGGACAACGCCTGGGCCATAATAAGAAACCTGGGAGGATACGCCAATGTACCGTGTAACACGTCGGAATCTGTTGAAGATTTCCGGTGCGGGGGCTGTGGCCGCCAGCACCGGCGGACTGGCCGGAATCCTGGCGACACGCAGCGCCCCGGCCTACGCCCAGCAGCGCACCGTGCACTGGTTGCGCTGGAACGATTTCGTTCCGGCCTCCGACCAACTGCTGCGCCAGACGCTCCTGCCCGAAGCCGAGAAGGCGCTCGGCATCAAGGTCAACTTCGAGACCGTCAACGGCAACGATTTGCAGCCGCGCATCACGGCGGGGATCCAGTCGGGAGCCGGGCCCGACCTGATCATGCTCTTCAACAACCACCCGCATCTCTACAAGGCGAGCCTGACCGACATCAGCGACGTCGCCGAGGCGGCCGGCAAGGAGCAATCCGGCTTCTACGACATCTCGAAGGGCAACTGTTCCAGCGACGGCAAGTGGATGGCCATGCCGTTCGGCATCATCGGGGCGATGCTGGCCTACCGAAAGTCCTGGTTCGACGAGGTCGGTCACACCACCTTCCCGACCACCTGGGAGCAGTACCGGGACGCCGGCAAGAAGCTCAAGAAGATGGGTCGGCCGATCGGGCAGACCATGGGCCACTCGTTCGGCGATCCGCCGACCTTCTCGTATCCCTACCTGTGGTCCTACGGCGGCAAGGAGGTCGAGGAAGACGGCAGGACGGTGGTCATCAACAGCAAGGAGACCGTGGAATCGGTGAGGTTCATGGTCGACTTCTGGAAGGAAGCCCACGACGAGGGCGGGCTTGCCTGGGACGATTCCAGCAACAACCGCGCGTTCCTGTCGGGAACCATCTCCTCCACCCTGAACGGCGCCTCGATCTACATCGAGTCGACCCGCAAGCCAGCGCAGTACCAGACGGACAAGGGCACGCCGATGAAGGATGACATCCTTCACGCGCCGTTGCCGGCGGGACCGGCCGGGCAGTTCGGCTTCCACACCTTCCAGTCGCACGTGCTCCCGTCCTACTCGCAGAACAAGGACGCCACGAAGGCCTTCCTCGGCTGGCTGCACACCGCGGCGAACTACGAGAAGTGGTTCACCTCGCAGCGCGGCTTCTCGACCGCCGTCACCGCCAGTTGGGAAAAGCACCCGATGTGGGGCGAGGACCCGGTGATGGCCCCGTTCGCGGTCGCCGGGCGCCTCGGCCGGATCCCCGGCTACCCGGGTCCGACCAGCCAGAAAGCCGCGGAGGTGCTGTCCAAGTACATCATCACCGACATGTACGCCAAGGCGATCCAGGGCATGCCCGCCGAGGAAGCCGTCAAGTGGTGCGAGAACGAACTGGTCAAGGTGTACCAGGTCTAGACGGGCTGCAATCGGACCGGGGGCCGGCGATCCACGCCGCCGGCCCCCGCCTCATCCTGACCACACAGCACCATCCGAGTAACGAGCCAGACCATGGCGACGACCACGGAAGCCGCAACGGGCAGCCCCCGGACCAGGACGCGACTGCTCGAGGATGAGCGCTGGCTGGCGTTCTTCCTGCTGATGCCCACCATCGTCCTGCTCGCGCTGTTCATCGCCTACCCCTTCATGAAGGGCATCCTGCTGTCGGTCACCAACACCCGCGTGGGCGTGCCTGGCGAATTCGTGGGGCTGGCCATCTTCGAGAAGGTCTGGAACGACGGAATCTTCCGCGAGGCGGCCTGGAACACGATCTACTACACGGCGGTCACGACGGTCTTCAAACTGGCGCTCGGTCTCTGGCTGGCGCTGCTGCTGAACCGGCATTTCCGTGGCAAGGCGTTCATCCGCGCCTTCATCCTGCTGCCGTTCATCATCCCGACGGTGCTGTCCACCTTCGCCTGGAAGTGGATGTTCGATCCGACGTTCAGCGTGCTCAACTGGTTGCTGCGCGAGATCGGCGTGATTGACCAGCGGATCAACTGGCTCGGCGATCCGGACCTGGCGATGGGCTGCATCATCGCGGTCAACGTCTGGCGAGGCGTACCATTCTTCGCGATCACGCTGCTGGCCGGCCTGCAGACCATCAGCCCGGAACTGCACGAGGCCGCCGCCATCGACGGCGCCAACGCAAGGCAACGTTTCCTCTACGTCACCTGGCCGCTGCTGTTGCCGGTGACGATGGTGGTGGTGCTGTTCTCGGTGATCCAGACCTTCGCCGACTTCCAACTGGTCTACGTGCTGACCGAGGGCGGCCCGGCGAACGCCACCCACCTGTTCGCCACCTACGCGTACCAGATCGGCGTGCGGACCGGCCTGCTCAGCGAGGGCGCGGCGATCTCGCTTGCGATGTTCCCGGTGCTGTTCCTGGTGGTGATCTTCCAACTCCTCTACATCCGCCGAGTGGAGACCCGATAGCCATGATCGAGGGCGCGAAGTGGCGACGCTGGGTGTACTTCCACATCCCGCTGGCCGGATTCCTGATCTGGCTGCTGTTCCCGTTCTACTGGATGATGATCACCACGGTCCGGCCGGACGGTGAGTTGTACCGGCCCTGGAACGCGCCGAACTACACGCCGTTCTGGACCAACAACCCGACCTTCGAGCACATCCGCTACCTGTTCGCCGAGACCCTGTTCGCGACCTGGCTGTGGAATACCATGGTGATCGCGCTAGCGGCGACAGCGATATCGCTGGTGTGCGGGGTGTTCGCCGGCTACGCGCTGTCGCGGTTGAAGTTCCCGTTCGCCGGCAGCATCGGGACCATGATCTTCGTCACCTACCTGGTGCCGCAGACCCTGCTGTTCATCCCGCTCGCCGACATCATCCGGAACTTCAGGATCGGCGACTCGCCTTGGGCGTTGATCCTGACCTACCCGACATTCCTGATCCCGTTCTGCACCTGGCTGATGATGGGCTACTTCAAGGCGATCCCGAAGGAGCTGGAGGAGTGCGCCCGCATCGACGGCGCCTCGCGCTGGCAGGCGATGGTCTACATCATCCTGCCGGTCGCCGTACCCGGCATCCTGTCGGCCGGGATATTCGCGTTCACCTTGTCGTGGAACGAGTTCATCTACGCGCTCGTGTTCCTGTCCTCGCCCCAGGAGAAGACGGTGCCGGTCGGCGTCGTCTCCGAGTTGATCCGCGGCGACGTGTTCTTCTGGGGCCCGCTGATGGCCGGCGCCCTTCTGGGCTCGATCCCGGTGGCGATCGCCTACTCATTTTTCGTCGAGCACTACGTCTCCGGGCTGACCGGCTCGGTCAAAGGCTGACCAAGGGACAGGGATTGCGATGGCGCGCGTTCTGCTCAGAAACCTGAACAAGAATTACGAGACGTTCCACGCCGTGAAGGACGTCAACCTGGAGATCCAGGACCGCGAGTTCGTGGTGCTGGTCGGACCGTCCGGTTGCGGCAAGACCACGACCCTGCGGATGATCGCCGGGCTGGAGGCGATCACCTCGGGCGAGATCCTGATCGGCGACACGGTGGTCAACGAGCTGCCGCCGATGGACCGGGACATCGCCATGGTGTTCCAGAACTACGCGCTGTACCCGCACATGAGCGTACGGGACAACATGGCCTTCGGCCTGAAGATGCGGAAATTCGACCGCGAGGAGATCGCCCGGCGGGTGAAGATCGCCGCCGACATCCTAGACATCGAGCCGCTGCTGCACCGCAAGCCGCGCCAGCTTTCCGGTGGCCAACGCCAGCGCGTGGCGCTCGGCCGCGCGATCGTGCGCAACCCCCAGGTGTTCCTGTTCGACGAGCCGCTCTCCAACCTCGACGCCAAGCTGCGCGTCCAGATGCGGGTCGAGTTGAAGAAGCTGCACGAACGCCTCGGCACCACCGCGGTGTACGTCACCCACGATCAGGTCGAGGCCATGACCCTGGGAGATCGGGTCGTCGTGATGAAGGACGGCTGGGTCCAGCAGGTCGGCGACCCGCTCGAGCTCTACAACGCGCCGGCCAACAAGTTCGTCGCCGGCTTCATCGGCTCGCCCGGCATGAACTTCGCGGCCGTCAGCTTCCAGCGCGAGGGCGATGCCCTGCTGGCGGTCAACCACGGGCTGCGGATCACCGTGCCGGCGCCGGTCGCCGCACGCCTGAACGGTCACGCGGGCCGCGACGCCACGCTCGGGATCCGTCCGGAGGACCTGAGCCTCGCCGGGCCGGACGACGCCGAGGGCCACTGCTTCGAAGCCCTGGTCGAAGTCATCGAGCGGCTCGGCTCGGAAATCCTGCTGGACGTCAAGGTCGGGCCGGCGTCGATGGTCGCCTCCGTGCCGCCGACGGTGCGAACCAGGATGCGCGACACCATCCGTCTCGCCCTCGACCCCGAACGCCTGCACTTCTTCGACGCCGAAACCGAGGTCGCGCTCTGATCGATCGCGCCGGCCGGCGACGCTGGCAGTTCAGGCGGCAGGAGCCGAGATCGTCCGGCAGTCTTCGGCAAGGCGAAGCCGCGGTTGGGTCATCGCCTGGAGCGACTCCAGCGTCAGGCCGGGCACCATCGCCCGCACCAGCAGCCCGTCCGGTGTGACGTCGATCTCCGCGAGGTCGGTGAAGATCTTGCGCACCACCCCGGCGGCGGTCAGCGGGTATTTGCAGGCGTCGACGATCTTCGGCTCGCCGTTCTTGTTGGTGTGCTCGGTCAGCACCCAGATCGCCTTGGCACCGACCGCAAGGTCCATGGCGCCGCCGACGCCGGGCGGGAATCGCCGGTCGCCGGTCGTCCAGTTGGCGAGGTCGCCGGTGCCCGACACCTCGAAGGCGCCCAGCAGGGCGAGATCGATGTGGCCGCCGCGGATCATTACGAAGGCGTCGGTGTGCATGAAGAACGCACCGCCCGGCCGCATGGTGATGTATTCCTTGGAGGCGTTGATCAGGTCGCGATCCTCCTGCCCCGCCGCCGGGGCGGGCCCGAAGCCGAGCACGCCGTTCTCGCTGTGCAGCACGATCTCCCGGTCCGCCGGCATGACGTTGGCGCACAGGGTCGGCACGCCGATCCCGAGATTGACGTAGGATCCGTCCGGGATGGCCTGGGCGGCGCACCAGGCGAGTTGGCGCCGGCTCAACCGGGTGAACGCGTCGGCCGTCATGGTCGCGGTCATATGTCCCACTCCCGGTCGTTGTCGACGTGCACGACCCGATCGACGAAGATCGACGGGGTCACGATGGTCTCGGGGTCCATCGCGTCGAGCGGCACGATCTCGCGCGCCTGCACGATGGTGAGGTCGGCCGCCGTCGCCATCACCGGGGCGAAGTTCCGCGCCGACTTGGCGTAGGTCAGGTTGCCCCAGCGGTCGGCCTTCTGGGCCTGCACCAGGGCGACGTCGGCGCGCAGCGGCATCTCCAGCACATAGTCGCGGCCGTCGATGGTGCGCACTTCCTTGCCGGCGGCGAGTTCGGTGCCGACGCCGGTCGGGCAATAGAAGGCGCCGATGCCGGCCCCGGCCGCGCGCATGCGTTCCGACAGCGTGCCCTGGGGGACCAGCTCCAGCTCGATCTCGCCGGCGGCGTAGCGCGCGTCGAACCGGTCCGAGCCCCGCGACCGCGGATAGGAGCAGATGATCCGCCGCACCCGGCCGCTGCCGATCAGGGCTGCCAGCCCCTCGGTGCCGGTGCCGGCGTTGTTGGAGATCACCGTCAGGTCGCTCGCGCCGAGGTCGAGCACGGCCGTGATCAGGTCGTTCGGGACGCCGGCGAACCCGAAGCCCGAGATCATGATCGTCATGCCGTCGCGTATCCCCGCGACCGCGGCTTCCAGGGTGGGAACGATCTTGTCGATGGCCATGCCGCCGCTCCGCCGCTGCTCGATCCGGCCATGCCGGTGCGCCAACATAGCGTGGCGAACGGCAGCGTCCAGCCCGTCGCCGGATGGTGTACGCGGGGATACCTCCAGGCGCTCTCAGCCGAACCGGCCACCCGCCAATCGGTCCAGCACCGGCTTGACCGGGGCGGTCTCGCCCTCCTCCCCCGGCAGCAGGAATTCCGGCAGGTCGTAGGCGCGTAGCGACTCCCAGTGGGTCTCGACGTCTTCGCGGAACAGGTCCCGCACGATCCCCGCCACCAGCCGCGGGGCGGCGAACTTCATGGCGTTGATCGACGCCCCCGACGGCCCGAAGCTGACGGTGGTGGCGTAGGTGAACAGCCGGAGGTGTCGCAGCCAGGGGGCCGCCCCCGGCTGCTTTTCGAGAAACTCGTAGGTCGACCCGAGATACGGGTAGCGCCCGAGCCGCGGGTTATCCTCGCCCGCCGGCGGGGTGTAGCGGTCGGACCAGAGTGCCACGTGCTCGGCGACCCCGGCCAGTTCCGGTCGGCGCGGAAGGTCGACGTCGAAGCCGGTGCCGACGATCAGGAAGTCCGCCTCGAACACTCCCCGGGGCGTGTCCAGCCGGACCGCGTCGTCCGCCGCCTCGCACCGCCGCCACTCGGCCCCGGTCTCCAGCCGGAAGCCCGGGTGACGAGCGGCACGCTCCCAGGTCTCGCGCGGGAACGCCTCGCGCAGCGACAGCAGGTGGTTCATGAAGCGCCAGCGCCAGGCATCCTCAAGCTCGGCGAAATGCCCGAGAAATCCCGGAAACGACAGCCATTTGAAAGGCTGGACCCGCTGCAGCGCCGGGCGCCGGCAGTACACCGCCACCTCGGCGGCGCCCGCCTCCAAGGCGGTGGCGGCGTTGTCGAACGCCGAGGCGCCGGCCCCCAGGACCGCGACCCGCCGACCCGCCAACGCGGCGAAGTCGATCGCCTCGCCGGTGTGCGCCCAGTACCGGCGATCCAGCGTCTCGACCACCGGCGGCGTCCACCAGCGCCCGGACGCCTCGATGCCGGTGGCGAGCACGAGCTTGCGCGCCAGCACCGTCTCCACCCGGCCGTCGGAGCGGTGCAGCAGCGTTGCCCGCAGCAGCCCGCCGGCGGGTTCGACCCCGCGGAATTCCACGCCGTTCCCCACCGGCAGCGCCAGCACCCGGCGCAGCCACAGCAGATAGTCGGCCCAGTCTTCCTTGGCGATCTTGTTGAGCGTCGCCCACGCATCCTTGCCTCGCTGCGCCTCGAACCAGGCCTGGAAGGTCAGCGATGGCACGTCGAGGTCCGGACCGTTCACCTCCTTGGGCGATCGCAGGGTGGCCATCCGGGCATAGGTCAGCCAGGGGCCTTCCAGCCCGCGCTCGGCCCGGTCGACGATCCGGATGTTCGCGACCCGGGCCCGCATCAGGCCATGGCCGATGGCGATCCCGCCCTGCCCGCCGCCGACGATCAGGACGTCGAGCACAGGCCGTCCGTCGACGCCAGTGCGGGGCGGCACCCAGGCGCTGCGCGGATACGCGATCCGCTCCAGATCCTCCGACACCCGCCGTTCCAGAGCCGCCAGGCCGCCCTCGATCATCATCATCCCCGTTCGCCGATCCCTTCGACCGCAGCCAGCGTACAGACGCCGGCGGGCGCGGTCACGGGCAGGCTGCGGGTCCTTCGACCGCCGCCCTTATGCTGCGGGCGCGCATGGCGACCACCGCCAGCATGGCGGCCGCTACCACCGCGCCGATCCCGATCGGCAGCCGCAGCCCAACCAGGTCGCCGGCCGCCCCCATCGCGAGCGCGCCGATCGCCGGGCCACCCCGGAAGATCAGGCCGTGCAGGCTGAGCACACGGCCCCTCATCGCCGGCGTCACGGCCAGTTGCACCACGGTCTGCAGCCCGACCCCGGAAGCGACCATGACCGCGCCGAGCGCTGCCGCCGCCGGAAGCCCGACCCACAGCGAGTCGGTCGCGACAAACGCCAAGACGGCGACCGAGATGGCGGCGGAACTCCACAGCACCAGCGCCACCAACCCTTCGGTTCCGGAACGTCGGGCCAGCAGCCAGCCGCCGATCACCGCGCCGACACCCACCGTCGACGTCAGGGCGGCCAGGGTGTCGGCGCCGCCGCGGAACACTGTGTCGGCGAACCCGGGAAGCAGTTCGAGAATCGGCCGTACCATGATCGACGCGACCAGATGGAGCGCCAGGAGCGGGCCGATTCCAGGGTGCCGGACGGCATAGCCGAGTCCGGCGCCGATGTCGGCGAACACCCCGGTACGCGCGGCCGGGCCGGCGCCCTGGTCGCGCCCAGCCCCTGGGTTGCGGCGCCGGATCACGGCAAGCGCGACCAGCAGCGCGAGATAGCTGGCGGCGTTGGCGAAGAACGCCCAGGCGACGTCGCTGGCGACGATCACCAGCCCGGCGAACGCTGGGCCGATGAACCGGGCGATGTTGAACACGATGGAATTGATGGCGACGGCCGTGGTCAGGTTTTCGCGCGGCACCAGGCTCGGCACCAGGGCGAGCCGCGACGGCTGGTTGAAGCCGATGACCACGCCGCCCAGGAAGACCAGCGCGAACAGCAGTTCCGGCGTCGCCTGATCGGCCAGGGTAAGCGCCCCAAGCAGGACGGCCAGCAGCATGGCCGCGCCCTGGCAAACCATGATCACACGCACGCGGTCCAGCCGGTCGGCGGCCACGCCGCCGATCAGCCCGATGAACACCGAGGGAAACAGATCCGCGAACGCGACGGCCCCGAGCCAGGTCCCGGAATGCGTCAGTTCCCACGTCAACCAGCCGATCGACACGCGCTGCATCCACATGCCGATCAGCGACACGCCGTTGCCGAGCGTGTACAGGCCGTAGTCGGGATTGCCGAGGGTCCGCAGGATGGCGCGGGTGCCGGTGACGGCGGGCATGGGATACTCGCTCGGTGGGATGCCCACGGTAGCGCCGACGGACAGCACTGTCAGCCACGCAGGACGCTGACGCCCGCTGCGACTCCGGTTGGGCTTAGTTTTTCAATTACCATTCCAATTGAAAGGTGATTTAGCTTATTATATATTCGTTTGAAAGGTTCCCTGGCGCATCAGCGCCGCAAACGGGAAGCGGAGACTGGAATGACCACGACCTCGATGGAGCCTGCACCTTCCAAGTCCGGCGCTGGGCACGGCAATTCCGCCGGCGGTAGGCGCGAGACCAACGGCCAATTCATCGACCTCGCGTACACGCTGTGGCTGGCGACGGTAGCCTGCGCCCTGATGTCGACGATTTCGTTGACCGTCGTGATCGCGCTCTACCTGATCGACACCACCCTCGGTCTTGGCGGCGAGGTGCCGCTGTTCGGCCCGGACACCTACCTTCGGGTCTTCGAACTCGCCGCGTTGTTCGGCGCCGGGGCGGTGGTGGCGCATTTTCTCAGGTTACGCCTGGAGGCGATTCGCCGCGCCTCCATCATGGTGCCGTTGCCTTACCGTATCGTGGTCAACCCGGTGAACGGCGACACGGTCTCCAAATTCGAATGCTCGTGCCAAGTCACCCTCGCCCTCGACCATGAGCGGCCGTTGGCCGAGTTGAAACTGAAGTCCGACATCCTCAAGACGTTCCTGGAGAACGCCTTCGTGGTCGCGGTGAGCGATCCGGTGATCCGGTTCTCGAAGCAGAAGATGGAGCAGACCCTGAGAATAGCGGCGCTCCACGTGCTCGGCGAGGGCGTGTCGGCGGTGATCATCTCGGAAGTCCGGCAACGCCGCGTCCCCATCCCGAAGCCGGTCGTGGCCGCCGCCAACAGCGATATCGCGGCGGCACCGGCCGCCGCCTGCTGAACCGCTATCGGCCCAACTGGCGCGCGAGCGCCGCAAACAGCACCGGCACCTGTTCCACGTCATTAAAGAGATACGGGCTGACCCGCACCCGGCCGTTCCGCAGGCTTACAAACACGCCATCCGCCGCCATCCTGTCGGCCAAGTCCGGACTCGGCGGTGACGGTAGGGCGATGCCGACGAAATGCGGCGACCGGTGAGGCTTGGGGGGCACCCGCCACCCCCTTGCCTCGGCCTCGTCGGCGATGCGGTCGACGATCGGGGCGATGGACGCGGCGATCGCCGGGACGCCCCACGCCGAGATCTGTTCCATCGCCGCCACGGCCATCGGAACATGGATCATGGAATCCGCCGTTCCCTGGTCGAAGCGCGACGCGTCGTCGCGGAACCGGTCGCCGTATCCCGGCGACATGGTCATCGGGCCGTCGCCGATCCGTGTCGCGTGATTGTGCTCGATCGGTTCGCCATGGCGATGGCGCGGTGCGACGTAGAGGTAGCCGCTCTGGTCCGGCGACAGCAGCCACTTGTAGGCCGAGCAGGCGACGAAGTCCGGGTCAAGGCGCCCGACGTCGAAGGGTTGCGCGCCGATCGACTGGGTCGCGTCGATGACCAGGGCCGCTCCCACGGCGTGGACCGCGTCGGCAATGGGCACCAGATCCAGCACACCCCCATCCACCCAATGCGCCTGCGGCAGCGCCACCAGCCCGGTGTCGTCGCCGAGATGCTCGAGCACCGCTGCGGTACAATCGCCGTCTTCCGGGCGCGGCACGATCACCACCCGCCCGCCGTCGCGCGCCGCGGCCCGGCACCAGACGTAGTAGTTCGATGGGAACTGCGCCTCGAGCATCACCACCGTCCGGCCTGGCTCGACCCGGAGGTTGGCGGCGGCGACCGCCATCGCGTAGCTGGTGGCGCCGGTGAGCGCGATGTCTGAGGCATCGGCTCCGATGAAACCGGCGAACAGTTCCCGCGAGCGCGTCATCTCCGACGCGAGACTGAGACGCTCCGGCTCCCACGGGCGCGCCTTTCGGTCGACCGCCCGCCGCCCGGCGTCGCGCGCCGCAATCGGCGCCGGCCCCTGGGCTGCACAGTTCATGTAGACCACCCCGGCGGGGAGATCGAAGAGGTGGCTCTGGTTGACGAGTGTCATTGATCCGTTCCCGTGGCCGCTGCCCGGAAACTCTAGTACCCGTCGGCTCCGCCGTTAAGCGAGACCGTGGAGAGTGTCGATTCCATCCCCCCGGCCCCGGCCAGGGTGTCGGCGCCGGCCGGCTCCTCAAGGCGCGCTCCGTCGAGCACGGCGCCCGTCAGGTCGGCACCGCCGAGTCGAGTCCGCTGCCGACGCCCGGTATCCTCGCCGCCCAAGGACAGAATCTCGGCGGACGTCAGTATGGCATCGGTCAGGTCGGCACGGCCGAGATTGGCACCGGCCAGGTTGGCGCCCGACAGGTTGCAGCGCGCCAGCGAGGCCAGCGTCAGGTCGGCGCCCGCGAGATCCGCAAGCACCAGCTTGGCATCGGTCAGGAGGGCTCGCCGCAACACCGCGCCGCGCAGGTCAGCCCCCGACAGGTTGAGGCCGCGCAGATCCGCGTCGGTCAGATCGACGCCGTCGAGCGAGGCGCGCGATCCACGCCGGCCATCCGAGCGGACCCAGCGATCGTGGTCGATCAGCGAACGCTGAACCTCGGTGGTCACCAGATCGGAAGGTGGCGTCAGACGGGCCCGCGATGTGTCCACGCGGCTGAGGTCGACATCCCGGAGCCGGGCGCCAACCAGGTTGGCGCCCACGATCGTCGCGCCGTCCAACTGCGCGCCCGACAGGTCGGCGCCGATCGCCAGGGAATCGGTGAGGTCGGCGTGGCTGAGGTCGGCGTCGACCAGGATGGCGTTTCGCAACACGACACCTGCCATCGACGCGCGGCGCAGCGACGCGCGCTCCAGGTTGGCGCCGGTCAGGTCGGTGTGAGCCATCACCGCCCTCTCGAGCTTCGCGCCCGTCAGGTTGGCCCGGTGCATCCGCGCGCCGGCAAAAGTGACTGGCTCGGCGGGGACGCCGTCGGACGATTCCGTCGGCAGTCCGCTGGCGCCCCGCAACGAGACCGACCGCAGGTCGGCTCCCTCGAACACCGCGCCGACCAGCCGGGCGCCGCTGAGGTCGGCCTCGAACAACGTAGCGTTGACAAAGCTGACACCCGACAGATCGGCGCCGACCAGCACGGCGCGAGTCAGATTGGCGCCGACGAAACGGGCGCCTTGCAAGGTAGCGCCGGCGAAGTCCACCTCACGCAGATCCGCGCCAGTGAAATCAAATCCGAAAAGATTGGCGTGGGCGAAAGAGGCCGGACGGCCATCATGCGTCCCATCGAGCCATCGCCGATGGGCCGCGAGCTTGCGATACACGACATCGCGCGGAGTGAAGGACGATGTAGTCATCGACCAATACTACCAAATTGACGTTTAACGAGCGGTTAACGCCTGGGCAGGGCAACCGTTTCAATTCACTAACCTCAATCGACTGCCCCGATTTCACTGCCTTCCGAGGCGGCGCTCCGTCTCGGCCACCGCCGATTCGATCCCGTCGGCAACCAGATCGATTTCGGCGGCAGTCACGATCAATGGCGGCGCCACCATCACCCAGTCGCCGTCGCGCCCGGCGTTGGTCCGGCGCTGGTAGAGGATCAGCCCCTGCTCGATCGCGACCCTAGCCAGAACGGAGGCAGCCATCACCGAGGGCGCAAACGGCGCCTTGGTGTCCTTGTCAGCCACCAGTTCGAGCGCCATCAGCAGGCCCTTGCCGCGAACATCGCCGACGATCGGCGAGCGCTCGGCGAGCCCGTCCAGCCGGGCACGCAACCGCGCACCCTGCGCCGCCGCGTTCGCGATCAAGCCGCCGTCGAGGGTTTCGTCGAGGACCGCCAGCCCGACAGCGCACGCGAGAGGATTCCCGAAGGCCGTGTGGCCGTGCATGAAACCGCCGCCGCCGGCGACCTCGGCGACCCGGTCGCGGGGTGCCAGGACCACGCCCAGAGGGAAATAGCCAGCCCCGGCTCCCTTGGCGACGACCACCAGATCCGGCCGGCAGTCGGGCCAGTGCTCATGGGACAGGAACGCCCCGGTCCTGCCGCCGCCGCTCATCACCTCGTCGTGGATCAGCAGCAGACCGTAGCGATCGCAGATCTCGCGCACCCGACGCATGTAGACGGCGTGCGGCACCAGCGCCCCGGTGGCAAGACCACCCACCGGTTCCTGTATGTAAGCGAGCACCGTCTCCGGACCTTCGTCCAGGACCGTCCGCTCCAGGACATCGGCGCAGTGCTCGGCCCAACTCTGCTGGTCGAACCCGTCGGGTATCCGGTAGGTGATCGGCGCCGGCACCTTCGGCATCGACCGCATCATCGGTCCGAACAAGTCGTGCGCCGCCGGATCGCCGGTGACGGACAAGGCGCCGAGGGTGCCACCGTGATAGGAGGGCTGACGCGACACCACCTTCCAGCGCGACGCCTCGCCACGCGCCACCGCCATCTGACGGGCCAGCTTCATCGCCGCCTCGTTGGCCTCGGAACCGCCCGACACCACGAAGACCCGCTCGTAACCGGGCCCCGCCGCCTCGGCTAGCCGCTCGGCGAAGCGGCGGTTGGCCGCGCTCTCGAAGGTTCCCGGATTGGCGAACGCCGCCGCCTCGGCCTGCACCTGCAGCGCGTCCAGGACCCGGCGATTGCCGTAGCCGATGTTGCAGGCCACCGGTCCCGATCCGGCGTCCAGGTAGCGCCGGCCGGTGGTGTCCCACATGTAGATGCCCTCGGCGCGCGCGATCCGTGGGCGCGCTGGCGTCCCCGGCGGCACGGCGAACACCTGGACCGGCTCGCCGCGCTCCAAGGTACCAAGCGCCGGCGCCGGGTCGTCGATCCCATCCGCCAGCGTGTTGCGGCGCAACTGCGTCATGTCGGGTCCCCTGCGATCGCCTCGATCGAGTGTGGCGCCCGGCGACCGGCGCGCCAAGAGGCTTCGTCGTCGCCACCAAGGGCCGGGCGCCCAGAAATGCGCCGGTGCAGTTTTTGCAATTGAACTTGTGGCTGATCGCCATTCATCATACAAGATATTGAATACCTCTTCTAAAAACCGTTTTTGGTCTGCCCCGGTCAGAACCACGAACGGCAACGGTTCCGCCGCCTTCTCCATCGGCGGAAACGGGAGTTGCGGCATCTCTCGCCGACACTCCTCCCACCCTGTGAAGCTCCGAGGACGAGCCTCTGTCGTCCAAACTGCCGGGTGCGCCCGATCCTGGCGCACCCGATTTTTTCGGCGGTATGGCGGCTTTATCGGCCCTGGCGCGGCCCCCCCGATGGCGGTTAGGCTCCAAGCCTCGGCACGAACCAGCGCACCAGGAGTGATCCATGGCCGGCACCGTCGACGGACACCTCAAGGAACTCGGCATCGAGGTCCCCACCCCAGCCGCCCCCGCCGCGAACTACATTCCGTTTGTCCGCACGGGGAACCTCGTCTTCGTGTCTGGCCAGATCCCGTTCGTCGCCGGGAAGGTCGAAGGCGTCGGCAAGGTCGGCAAGGACCTGACCACCGAGCAGGCCAAGGCCATCGCCCGGATCTGCGCGATCAACCTGATCGCCCAGGCCAAGGCCGCCTGCGACGGCGACCTCGACAGGGTCATTCGGGTGGTCAAGCTCGGTGGCTTTGTGAACTGCGTCGACGGCTACTCCGAGCAGCCTGAGGTGATCAACGGCGCATCCGACCTGATGGTGGCCGCGTTCGGCGACAAGGGCCGCCACGCGCGCTTCGCCGTCGGCACCAACAGCCTGCCACGCGGCGTCGCCGTCGAGGTCGAGGCGATCTTCGAAGTATCCTGAAGCGACTACCCGGCGAGGACCCCGCCATGCCCGACGGCAACGACACCGCTGGCATCCAGCCGGCGGTCAGGGTGCTGTCCGGAATCGGCGATGTTGCGGCCGCGGTCTGGGATGCCTGCGCGGGATCGTACAACCCGTTCCTGAGCCACGCCTTCCTGTCGGCGCTCGAGGACAGTGGCGCGGTCACCGCCAAATCGGGATGGCTGCCGAGGCATCTGGTGGTGGAGGACTCAACGGGCCGCGTGGTCGGAGCGATGCCGCTTTATCTAAAGGGGCACTCCTACGGCGAATACGTCTTCGACTGGGCCTGGGCCGACGCCTACGACCGCGCCGGCGGGAGTTACTTCCCCAAGTTGCTGTCGGCTGTCCCGTTCACGCCGGTGCCTGGCCCCCGCATGCTGATCCGCCCGGGCGCCGACGGGCCCGCCGTCGAGGAGGTCCTGGCCGGAGGCGTCGCCAGCCTCGTCAAACGGCTGGGCGTGTCGTCAGCGCACGTGAACTTCCTCCCACGTGCCCAGTGGGAGCGGCTTGGGGAATTCGGTTTCCTGCAGCGGACCGGCCTGCAGTACCACTGGTCGAACCGCGGTTACGCCGATTTCGATGGCTTCCTGGCAGCGCTGTCGTCGCGCAAACGAAAGGCGATCCGCAAGGAGCGTCGGGAAGTGGCGGAGAGCGGACTGACGATCCGACGGCTGACTGGCGACGCGATCGAGGACCGTCACTGGGACGCTTTTTTCCAGTTCTACACCGACACCTCCGACCGGAAATGGGGCTCGCCCTACCTGAACAGGCGGTTCTTCGCTCTGCTCGGTTCGCGGCTGGCGGAGCGGGTGCTGCTGGTGGTGGTCGAGCGCGACGGCACCCCGGTGGCGGGCGCCCTCAACCTGATCGGCGACGATGCGCTGTATGGCCGAAACTGGGGCTGCGTCGAAGAGTACAGGTTCCTGCATTTCGAGGCCTGCTACTATCAGGCCATCGAGTTCGCCATCGAGCGCGGCCTTGCCACGGTCGAGGCCGGGGCGCAGGGCCCCCACAAGCTCCAGCGCGGTTATCTGCCGGTCGAGACCTACAGCGCCCACCTGATCGCCGATCCCGGACTCTCGGATGCGGTCGGCGATTTCCTGGTGCGCGAGCGTCGGCAGGTCGGCATGGAGAAGCAGATGCTCGAGGCGGAATCACCGTTCCGGCAGGAGGGTTGAACCCCGCCGCTGTTGCTGCACTGCAACATAGTCAAAAATCCTCAATCAGACCGTCACGAACCGCTTGCGCGCGGGCCCGGCGTTCCCAATATCGAAACCAAGCGCGGTGGGGATCGCTCGCCGCGCAAAACCCGATGGCAACGACGACGACGAAGGGAGGTCGCACCATGCGCGACACTCACGTGATTACGCCGCTTGAGGCGGCAGAGCAGACCGGCCTCGGGCTTGACGCGGTTCTCCTCCTTGCCGCCAACCACGACGGTGTGTCGTCCGTGGTGGCCGAGGCGGTTCGCATCGACCTCTCGGCTTTGCAGGCCGTACTGGCGACCGAAGGCTTCAAGAAGGCGGCCTGACCGCCGATCGACTGCGGTCTCCCGCCCCGGGCGGGAGCGCCACAGGCTTCCGAGCCCCGCCCCGGCGGGGCTTTGACGTGTCTGGGTCCTGAACTTCCGGATCCTGAAGTCTGCCGACCGGACGGAAAGCGAGCGGCCCCCAAAGGGGCCGCCCGCGTCACGATCCAACGGCGATCGGTATCAGAGGACCAGTTCCGGAACCTTGGCCGGATCCCCGCCATCCGACCCGTCGCTGGTCGAGGGCGGCCGACGGCCGGGTTTCGGCTCCTCGCCGATGTCGAAGACCAGGGCATCGTCGACCATGTCGACCCGCACCAGGCCGCCCTTCACCAGCTTGCCGAACAGCAATTCCTCGGCGAGTGGCTTCTTGACGTGCTCCTGGATGACACGCGACAGCGGCCGCGCCCCGTAAAGCCGGTCGTAGCCCTTCTGGCCAAGCCAAACGCGCGCCGCCGGGGTCAACTCGATCGACACGCCACGATCGGCGAGCAGGGCCTCGAGCTGCATCACGAACTTATCGACAACCCGTCCGATGGTCTCCGGAGACAGCGCCTTGAACGCCACCACCGCGTCCAGACGGTTGCGGAACTCGGGCGTGAACATCCGGTTGATCGCCTCTGTGTCGTCACCCTCGCGGACCGACCGGCCGAACCCGACGGCTTCCTTGGCGAGATCGGCGGCACCGGCGTTGGTCGTCATGATCAGAATGACGTTGCGGAAGTCTACCGACTTGCCGTTGTGGTCTGTCAGCTTGCCATGGTCCATGACCTGCAGCAGGACGTTGAACAGGTCGGGGTGAGCCTTCTCGATCTCGTCGAGCAGCAGCACGCAATGCGGATGCTGGTCGATCTGGTCGGTGAGCAGCCCGCCCTGGTCAAAGCCGACATAGCCCGGCGGCGCGCCGATCAATCGGCTGACGCTGTGCCGCTCCATGTACTCCGACATGTCGAAGCGGATAAGGTCAACTCCGAGGGTCAACGCCAACTGCCGCGCCACCTCGGTCTTGCCAACGCCGGTCGGCCCCGAGAACAGGTAGCTGCCGATCGGCTTCTCAGGCTCCCGGAGGCCCGCCCGGGCCAGCTTGATGGCGGTCGCCAGGGTCGCGATGGCGGCGTCCTGGCCGAACACCACGGTCTTCAAATCGCGATCGAGATTGGCGAGCACGGTGCGATCGTCGCTCGAGACGCTCTTCGGTGGGATCCGGGCGATCTTCGCCACGATCTCCTCGACGTCCTTGACGCCGATGACCTTGCGGCGCTTGGCGGCTGGAACCAGCATCTGGGCGGCACCGACCTCGTCGATAATGTCGATGGCCTTGTCCGGAAGCTTGCGGTCGCCGATGTACTTCGCCGACAGTTCCACGGCCGTCTTCAGGGCTTCCGCGGTGTAGCGGACGTTGTGGTGCTTTTCGTAGTACGGCTTCAGCCCCTTGAGGATCTTGATCGAATCCTCGATCGACGGCTCGTTGACGTCGATCTTCTGGAAGCGCCGGACCAGGGCCCGGTCCTTCTCGAAATAACCGCGGTACTCCTTATAGGTCGTCGACCCCATGCAGCGCAGGCCACCCGACTGGAGGGCCGGCTTCAGCAGGTTGGAAGCGTCCATGGCGCCGCCGGAGGTCGCCCCGGCGCCGATCACCGTGTGGATCTCGTCGATGAACAGGATCGCCTGCGGGTTCTGCTCCAGCTCGTTGACCACCGCCTTGAGGCGCTCCTCGAAATCGCCGCGGTAGCGGGTGCCGGCGAGCAGCGCGCCCATGTCCAGCGAATAGATCCGGCTGTCGATGAGCACCTCCGGCACGTCGCCGTCGACGATGCGCTTGGCGAGGCCTTCGGCGATCGCGGTCTTGCCGACGCCGGGGTCGCCGACGAACAGCGGGTTGTTCTTGGTGCGGCGGCAGAGGATCTGGATGGTCCGCTCGACCTCGGCCTCGCGCCCGATCAGCGGGTCGATCTTGCCGGAGGCGGCCTTCTTGTTCAGGTCGACACAGTAGGCGTCGAGGGCCTCGTGACCCTGCTTGTTGACCTGCTCCGCCTTGGATTGCTCCTCGGCCCCGTCGACCTTGCGGGGCTCCGCGCTGGCCTGGCCGTGCACTTTGGCGATGCCGTGGCTGATGTAGCTGACCGCGTCGAACCGGGTCATCTCCTGCTCCTGCAGGAAATAGACCGCGTGACTTTCACGCTCCGACAGCAGGGCGACCATCACGTTGGCGCCGGTGACCTCCTCGCGGCCCGAGGATTGAACGTGAATCACCGCGCGCTGCACCACCCGCTGGAACCCGGCCGTCGGCTTCGCGTCCTCCATCGAGGCGCCAACCAGACCGTTCAATTCGGTGTCGATGTAGGTCATCAGGTCGTGGCGCAGCTTGTCGACGTCGACGCCGCACGCCTTCAGGACGGCCAGGGCATCCTGGTCGTCGGTCAGCGCGAACAGCAGATGCTCCAGTGTCGCGTACTCGTGGTGCTTCTCATTCGCGATGCCGAGGGCACGGTGCAGACTCTGTTCCAGATTCTTGGAGAGCATGATGTCAGTCTTTCTCCAGGGTGCACTGTAGGGGATGCTGGTGCTGGCGCGCGAAGTCCATGACCTGGGTCACCTTGGTTTCGGCCACCTCATAGGTGAAAACCCCGCACACGCCGACGCCCCGCTGGTGCACATGCAGCATGATCCGGGTCGCCTCCTCCCGACTCTTCCCGAAAAATCTTTCGATGACGTGAACGACGAACTCCATCGGGGTGTAGTCGTCGTTGAGCATGATGACCTTGTACATTGAGGGCTTCTTGGTCTTCGGCCGCGTCTTGACCACCACGCCCGTGGTGGGGCGCCCGCCCGTGCCCCGATCCTCGTCGCTCATCGCCATCGTCCGGAATGGGTTGGTCTCTGGTGGAATAGCCATCCTCCGCCTCGGCTGAAGCCCAGCATATGAGATTTGTTCCGGCGGGGAAAAGGGGGACACCGGATCGACCCGTTCGCAGACCCGGACGGCAGTGCCGCGACACGCCGCCGAACCAACTATATGGCGTTCGCGGACGCAACGAAAAAGGCCCGGCCGAAAAATCGGCCGGGCCTGTTCGCGCCGCCTTCCGGCGGCGAAGGGATTGCGGCGCCCGCCGGTCAGGCGGCGAGCGGGCGGCTGAGGGTCTCGACGGTCTCGTCGACCCGCGCCTTCAGCGGCTGGATCGCCTCGCTTGCGGTCTTGACCGACAGCTCGGAGATCTTGGCGCTCTCGGCGACAAACGCGTCGAACGCGCTCTTGGTGAAGGTGTTCTGCAGGTCCACCACCTCGTTGAGCGACTTGGCACCCAGGACCTGGGTACCGAACGTCATGGACGAGTCGACGGTGCCCTGGGTGAACGCCGCCCATGCCTTCGAGACGTCCTCGAAGCCCTTGGACAGGATGCCAAAGGACTTGGACACCGCCTCGTAGTTACCCTGCGCCAGCGAGTTGAACTGGTCATAGCCCTGGAAGACGGTCTGCGAGGCCTTCTCGACGTTCTCTTTGGTCATGCTGATTGCTTGCTCCATGTTCTTCTGAGCGGCCTGCTGGCCGATCTTGGTCATCTGCTCGAGGGTCTCCTTGCTCGCGGAGACGGCGGCATCGACGGGCGTCGCCGCGGCGGCAGTCGTGGACTTCTTGCTGGTCATGGCTCACTCCATCGAACCGTGAAAACTGATGGCGGCGATTGAGCGTCGCGGCACGACCTTCAAGATAGGGTCGGCGAAGCCAGCGTCAAGGCCTTTTTTGTGCACTGCACCATTTGACGCGAACCTATGAATATCAAGAGGCTTTCAGGTAAATCAGTCGACCCATCTCGCGCCTGCGGTCCGATTGCTGACCACCGGCGGAAGGGTGATTCTCGGTTCGCCACTATGAACATTAAATCAATTGGTTATGGACAAGTCCTAATCTGGGTTCTAGGATTCGGTCGATTAGTCGGGTGTCAGGGCGGGGTCCCGGTGCCGACGAACGGTTTCGACGACGGCACGCGGGGTGACGGTCATGATGCAGTGCGGCTCTCGTTTGCTAGCGGCAGTTGCGATCTGTCTCTTCAGCTTGACCCTGGCCGCGGTACCGGTGGCCCAGGCCTCCAGCAAATACGCGGCCCTCATCATCGACGCCGACAGCGGCACGGTGCTGTTCGACCGGCACGGTGACGAGCGCCGGCATCCGGCGTCGCTGACCAAGATCATGACGCTCTACATGCTGTTCGAAGCCATCGACGATGGCCGGATGTCGCTCAGCCAGACACTGAAGGTGTCGGCCCACGCCGCCGGGCAGCCGCCGTCCTCGATCGGGCTGCGGGCTGGCGAGACCATCCGGGTTCGCGACGCCATACACGCGCTGGTCACCAAATCCGCCAACGACGTCGCGGTGGTTGTCGCCGAGGCGGTGGGCGGCAGCGAAGCGAAGTTTGGTCGGCTGATGACCGAGCGGGCCCGCCGCCTGGGCATGCGCAACACGACGTTCCGGAACGCTTCCGGGCTGCACCATCCCCAGCAGATCACCACCGCCTACGACATGGCGATGCTGGCGCTGGCTGTGCGCCGGGACTTCCCCCAGGAGTACGCGTATTTCTCGACCGCGAGCTTCACCTGGAAGGGCCGGACCTACAACAATCACAACAAGCTGCTCAGCCACTACGAAGGCACCGACGGCATCAAGACCGGGTACATCGGTGCGTCGGGCTTCAACTTGGTCGCCTCGGTGCAGCGCCAGGGTCGTCGTCTGATCGGCGTGGTGTTCGGCGGCAAGAGCGGGCCGCTTCGCGACCGTCACATGAAGCAGCTCCTCGATACCGGCTTTGAGAAGATGGCGGAGATCCGCGTCGCCTCGGTGGTGCCGCCGCTGCCGTTGCCACGTCCGGAACGCAATGTGCAAATCGCCTCCCTCGATGCGTCCGCCGACAACGCGTCGGCGGTAACGGTCGACGCGGCGGCGCTGGTTCCGCCGGTTACCGAGGCTATCGCCGAAATCGAATCCGGGTCCCGTGACGAGGGGCTTGAATGGGGCATCCAGGTCGGCGCCTATTCCACCGATCTCCGCGCCCAACGCTCGATCGCTCTGGCGCGCGGCCACCTGTCCGAACTGCTGACCGGCGCGGACGCGCTGGTGGAGCCGATCGATCGCCGGACTGGCCGGATCTACCGGGCCCGCTTGCTCGGCCTCAGCGAACCGGAAGCCCGGTCGGCCTGCCTCAGTCTGAAACAGAAGCAGATTCCCTGTGTGCCGGTGCCCGGGCGGTCGGATATCGAGCTGGCGTCCGGCTCCCGCGGCTGAGCACAAGGCGGGGAGCCGGGCACGCACGCTGGCCCGCCTCCCTCACTGTGGCGCCCGTCTTGCTGCCGATCACCCGGAACCGAGACCGATTACCCTGAACTCTGATGACGCCGAGGGCCCGGTCGACACTGTCAGAAATCGCTGGGTGCCTCGATACCGACGCCGCCGAGCGCCGCCCGAAGTTGGGCCTTCAACCGACCGAGGCCCGCCTCGGTCTTGGATTCGCAGCGCGCCACCAGCACGTCCTGGGTGTTCGAGGCCCGCAGCAGCCACCATCCGTCTTCCGACGTCACCCGCACGCCATCGACGTCGTTGACCTCGACGCCGTTGCGCGCCGCCAGCGCCGCCTTGACTTCGGCGACGGCGGAGAATTTGCGCTCCTCGGAACAGGGGAAACGGATCTCCGGGGTGTTGATCACATCGGGCAGGTCGTCGCGCATCGCCGACATCGGCCGGTCCGCGCGGGCCAACAGCGACAGCAGCCGGATGGCAGCGTACAGCGCGTCGTCAAAGCCGTAGTAACGGTCCTTGAAGAACAGATGGCCGCTCATCTCTCCGGCAAGCGGCGCTCCGGTCTCAGCCATCTTGGTCTTGATCAGCGAGTGGCCGGTGCGCCACATCAGCGGCTTGCCACCCAGCTCGGCGATTCGGTCGAACAGGACCTGGCTGGCCTTGACGTCGGCGATGATGGTGGCGCCGGGGTGCTCGGCCAGGATCTCAGTGGCGTAGATCGCCACCAGTTGGTCGCCCCACAGAACCCGTCCCTTCTCGTCGATGACGCCGATGCGGTCGCCGTCACCATCGAAGGCGATTCCGAGGTCGGCCCCCGCCTCTGCGACCGCCTCGCGAAGGATCTCGAGGGTTTCCGGAACGGTCGGGTCCGGGTGATGGTTGGGGAACGTGCCGTCGACTTCCGGGAACAGCACCCGGTGGGTGCCCGGCAGCCGGGCCACCAGGGCTTCGACAACCGGACCGGTCGCGCCGTTGCCGCAGTCCCAGACCACCGTCAGCGGGCGACCCGGCCGGTAATCCTTCAGCATCCGCTCGACATAGGAATCCAGCAGGTCGACGGTCTCGACCGAGCCCGAGCCCTCGGCGTAGGCGCCCTCGGCGGCGAGCCGGCCGAGCGCCTGGATATCCTTGCCGAAGAACGGCCGGGTCCCGATCATCATCTTGAAGCCGTTGTAGTCCGGCGGGTTGTGCGATCCCGTGACCATTATGCCGCCATCGGCCTTCAACTGGTGGACCGCGTAATACAGGCCCGGGGTCGGGCAACCGCCGACCCGCAGGACGTCGATCCCGGCCGCCCTCAGGCCGTCCACCACGGCCGCCTCGATCTCCGGCGAGGAGAGTCGACCGTCCCGCCCGACCGCCACCCGGCGGCCGCCGTCGGCCACGATCAGCGTGCCGAACGCCCGGCCGATCGCCTCGGCGTCGACGGTCGACAGAGTCTTTCCGATCACGCCACGGATGTCGTACTCGCGCAAAATCGTCGGGTCGAAACGATGGGCACCGATCATTGGGCAGCCTCCGAAGCGGCGCGGGCCGGCCGGTCAGTGCCGCGGCCCACGCAGGTGTAGTCGAAACCGGCTGCCCGCATGTCCTTGGGATCGTACACGTTGCGCAGGTCGACCAGCACCGGCGCCTTCAGCAGCTTCTTCATCCGGGCAACGTCCAGCCCCCGGAACTCGTTCCATTCCGTCACGATCGCGACCGCATCGGCGCCGTCCATCGCCTCATAGGCACTTGGCGCGTAGGTGATGCCGTCCATCAGCTTGCGGGCTTCATCCATGCCCTCGGGATCGTAGGCCCGCACCGCGGCCCCCGCAGCCTGCAGGGCCGGAATGATGGCGAGCGCCGGGCTGTCGCGCATGTCGTCGGTGTTGGGCTTGAAGGTAAGGCCCAGCACCGCGATGGTCTTGCCGCTTACCGACCCGCCGCAGGCGGCGACGATCCGATCGGCCATCGCCTTCTTGCGCCGGTCGTTCACGTCGACGACGGTCTCGATGATGCGCAGCGGCGCGCCGTAGTCCTGGGCGGTCTTGACCAGGGCAAGGGTGTCCTTGGGGAAGCACGAGCCGCCATAGCCCGGGCCCGGGTGCAAAAATTTGCGGCCGATCCGGCCGTCCAAACCGATGCCTCGGGCGACGTCGTGAACATCCGCCCCGACCCTCTCGCACAGATCGGCGATCTCGTTGATGAAGGTGATCTTGGTCGCCAGGAAGGTGTTCGCGGCGTACTTGATCATCTCGCTGGTCTCCAGCGAGGTGAACACGATCGGCGTCTCGATCAGGTAGAGCGGCCGGTATAACGCGCGCATGACCTCGCGGGCGCGCTCCGAGCTGGCGCCGATGACCACCCGATCCGGACGCATGAAGTCGTTGATCGCCGCGCCCTCACGCAGGAACTCGGGATTCGAGCAGACGTCGAACTCGGCGCCCGGCCGGCGCTCGCGGATGATCGCCTCGACCTCCCTGCCGGTGCCGACCGGCACTGTCGACTTGGTCACGATGACGGTGTAGTCGGTGACCGCGTCGGCGATCTCGCGGGCCGCCGCGTAGACGTAGGAGAGATCCGCGTGGCCGTCGCCGCGACGGCTGGGTGTCCCGACCGCAATGAAGACCGCGTCCGAGCCGGCGACCGCTTCCTTCAGGTCGGTGGTGAAGGACAGCCGGCCGGCCTTGACGTTGCCCTCGACGAGCTGATCGAGGCCCGGCTCGAAGATCGGCATCTCCCCGGCGCGCAGGCGCTGGATCTTGCCGGCATCCTTGTCGACGCAGCAGACGTCGACGCCGAACTCCGAGAAGCACGCGCCGGTCACCAGTCCGACATAGCCGGTGCCGATCATGGCGATGCGCATCAATGGTCTCCTTCGTCCCGCGGATTCTGGGTCAGACGTACGCCCTAAGGAACGCCGTGACGTCGTCCCGCATGTCGGGACGGTCCAGGGCGAACGCGATGTTGGCCTCGAGGAAGCCGACCTTGTTGCCGCAATCGAAACGCCGCCCCTCGAACAGGTAGCCGTTGAACGGCTGCAGCCCGAGCTGGCGCGCCAGCGCATCGGTCAGCTGAATTTCGCCGCCAGCCCCCTTCTCCATGCGTCCGAGATCCTCGAAGACCTTCGGCTGCAGGATGTAGCGGCCGATGACCGCGAGATTCGAGGGTGCCTCGGACGGCTTCGGCTTCTCGACCAGACCACGCACCTCGACCAGACGGTCCGTGATGTCACCCGGCTTGACGACGCCGTAGGACGCGGTCTGCTCCCGCGACACCTCCATCAGCGCAACCATGTTTCCGCCGACCTGGTTGTAGGCCTCAATCATCTGCTTGAGGCAGCCCTTCTCCGACAGGATCAGGTCATCGGCGAGCAGCACCGCAACCGGCTCCGAGCCGACGAAGTTGCGGCCGCACCAGACCGCGTGCCCGAGGCCGAGCGGCTCCTGCTGGCGGGTGAAGGCAAGCTGTCCGGGCGCCGGGATGGTTTCCTTCACCAGACGGAGGGCCTCGTCCTTGCCGCGCGCCGCCAGCATGTCCTGGAGCTCGTAGGCGTGGTCGAAATGGTCCTCGATGGCCGCCTTGCCGCGGCCCGTGATGAAGATCAACTCTTCGATCCCGGCCTCGCGCGCCTCGTCGACCGCATACTGAATCAGCGGCTTGTCGACGACCGTAAGCATCTCCTTCGGCATCGATTTCGTCGCCGGCAGGAAGCGGGTTCCAAGACCGCCTACCGGAAAGATCGCCTTACGAACGGGAACGGGCATGAAGTCCTCTCACGACGGCCGCCGGGACGGCGGAACGGGGCGGGTTATCGCCTGAACGCCGTGACCCACGCAACATCGCTCGCGTCACGGGCGGCCCAGGAGCACATCCTTGGCACGGTTGATCCGGGCAGCGAGCCAGGACGAACCGCCCCGATCGGGATGGTTGGCCATCATCAGGCGGCGGTGTGCCTCGCGGATATCCTCCTCCGTCGCGTCTTTCGACAATCCGAGGATCTCCAACGCCTGGGCGCGGCTCACGGTTCCGTCCTCGGCCGCCCGGCCGCCGCGGTCACCGCTCGGCGCTTCCCGTCCGGCGCCGTCGCCGTCCACTGCCTCGTCGGCCCGATCGAGCCAGGCCTCCAGCACCTGCACCGAGGGTGGATCGTCGCGGACCTCGTCGAGCAGCGACCGCCGTTCGTCCGCGTCGAGGCTCGACAGCATGCGCCCGGCCAGCCGGCCAGCCAGCACCTCGCCGTCAAGTGCGCCGGTATCGTGGTCCAATTGCATCGCCAGGTAGCGGGTACGAACCCCCGTGGATTGGCCCGGCGTCGGCCCGCGCGCGGCCTTGGCAGCGTTGCGGATGGCACTCATGACGGCGCCCCAGCGTACGATGAACGGCAGCAGGACCGGAGCCGCGTACAGGATCCACTCGAGCCGGCCACGCAGGACGATGAACAGGCCGATCCCGACGATCGCCGCCAGCGCGATCCAGCGGAACACCCGAAGGATCAGCTTCGGATCGGCTGACAACAGCCAGCGCCCCATAAGCGCAAGCCCGACCACGAGGGAGAGGCCGAGCACCAGATACTGCATAACTCAGCGCCTCATCTGGCTCGTCAGGAGCTTCACCGTGTCGCCGCGGCGTGTGCCGTAGTCCGCCAACGCCTTTCGGCCGCCGGCCGCGTAGACCGCCACAGCCGCCAGCAATTCTTTGAGCCGGTCAGCGCTTCCAGCGTCGAACGGGCAGTACGCGCCGCCGGTCAGGCGGGCGATCTGCCGGAACGCCCCGGCGACGATCGGATCGCCGCCTTCGTGGAACATGAAGGTCGGGACGCCGAGCACGCCGAGTTCGCCGGCCGCGTGGCAGACGGCGTCGATGTCCTCCTCGAAGGCGTCACCGACGAAGATCAGCGCATCGACCTTCTGCCGGCCGGTCTCACCCTTGGCGTGGTTCAGAACCTTGCGGATCTGGGTCTGGCCGCCGAGGCAGTCGACCCCCGTCATCACCCGGCCGAGGTTGTCCGGGTCGGAGTGCCACTTCGAACTCTTGCACTCGCCGAACCCCCGGTAGAACACCAGTTGCACGTCGAGTCCGCCGAGCGATGCCGTCTCGTGGAACATCTCGGACTGGATGTGGCAGGCGCGATCCCAGGTCGGGCGACGGCTGGCGGTGGCGTCGAGCGCGAAGATCAGACGGCCGCGCCGGCCACCGGCGGCAACGCTGGGCTTCGACCGCACCGCGTCGAGGAAGGCATCGACCTCTGAGCGGCTCGACACCGCCCGGCCCGCTTGCTCCGCCGGCATCCGATCTCGTTGTGTCGACATGGTGATCCGTGGTGGCGTTCGATAAGGGTAAGATTGGGTCCATGATGCGGTGTTCCAACCGGCTGGGTCCAGTTGCATGACCTTCACCGTTCGATCGATTCGGACCGAGGACGCTTCCGACCTGGCCCGGATGGCGGCGGCGCTGTCCGCCCACGAGGGTGCCGGACCGCCGCCGTTCGACGCCGACACCGTCCGGCGCTGGGGCTTTGGGCCCGATCGGCGCTTTGACGGGGTGGTCGCCATCGTCGCGCACCGCACGGTCGGCTATGCCCTGTTCCACGATGGCTTCCACGTCGGGCGCGGTGCGCCGGGGCTGGTCCTGATGGATATCTACACCGAATCGTCAGAGCGGCTGCGCGGTATCGGAAGGGCGCTCATGCAGGCGGTGTCAGCCGCCGCGCGGCAGCGTGGCGGCAACTGGGTGGCGTGGCAGGCGCACCCCGGTAACGTCGACGCCCTGGCCTTCTACAGGGCGGTCGGCGGGCACCGCTACCGGGCCGCCGACTTCGAACTGCTGGTAGGCGACTGAGGAGCCTCACACGCGGCGTGGCTCCCGCTCGGGCAACTGCAGGGAATTGATCAGCGCGCGCACTTCCTGACGGGCGGCAACATGCGACATCCGCGGCTTCGCACCAGTCTCGCGCGGCTTCTGCTCGAACACGTCCAGCATGGTCAGCCCCTGCAGGAAAAGTTCCCGGAAGATCACCCGCTCGCTGAACCCCGGCGCCAGCCGAAACCCGATGCGCCTGGCCAGCTTGTCGAGGACGTCGCCCATCTCGCGCTTGTTGTTGGCCTCGATGTTCGACAGTCGATTGCGCATCACCACCCAGTCGATCGATCCGCCGTCGCGCTTGGCGCGCGTCTTGCGCTGTTCCCACACCATCTCGGCGTAAACGCTCGGGCGCAGGATCGTGCCGGTCCGCCCGTCGACATGGGCGACAACGTCGAGGTCGATGAAGCTGTCGTTGACCGGCGTGACCAACGTGTCGGCGTAGGAGTGGGCGAGCCGCGCTAGATAGCTGTCGGTCCCGGCACAATCGACCACCAGATAATCGGACTCCCTGGACAGCTTGCCGACGATCGCTTCGAACCGCGCTCGATCCTCCTGCATCGCCGCCTCACGGCTGACGTTCTCCGACGGCGCCAGGAAGAAATGCCGGGGCATCGGCAGCGGGGTGCCGCTCTGCAGAGTGGTGGCCCGGTTCGAGAGATAGCGCGTCAGGGTCCACTGCCGGGCGTCGAGATCGATGGTTCCGACCTTGTAGCCGAGCCGGAGGAGGGCGACGATCAGATGCATCGACGTCGTCGACTTGCCCGACCCGCCCTTTTCGCACCCCACCACGATGACGTGGGCGGGCGCCGGCGCAACGGACGGCGCCCCGGATGCACGATCTTCGGCTAGGTCTGCCACACGCTTCGTTCCCGACTGTTGACCCTATCACTCGATACAAGCACCCACCGACGGGTTCAAGGGCCCCTACCACCCGATCAACCCGATGCCACACTCCTCCGGTCGGACAGAACCCGGTCCTCCGTCCGGACTCGCCAAGCGAGCACGGCCGCGTTGGCGACACCGAAACCAAGCGCGATCCACGGCAGCCCGAACGCCAGCGCAAGCGCAGGGATCTCCACCAGCACCACCACGTAGTTGGGGTGCTGGAGCCACCGGTACGGTCCGCGCCGGACCAGCGGTTGACCTGGCAGGGTTATGATCCGGGTGGTCCAGAAGCGCCCCAGGCTCACGAGGATCCAGACCCGTGCCGCCTGGAGCACCAGGAAGACCACCAGCCACCCGCCGTCGACCGGGCCCGGTGCGGCGACCGCCAGCGTCGCCAGCCAGGCGGCGTGCAGCGCGACGATGACCGGGTAGTGGGCGCGCCCGTGCTCGACGCCGCCGGCTGCCAGCAGCCGGACGGTGTTGCGGTGCGCCAATGCCAGTTCGCCGAGGCGCTGGACGACGACCAGAAGGATCACGAGGCGGGCGGCATCCCATGACATGTCCTCAGAGCTCCAGCAGATTGGCGGCGGCCGTGAAGCCTGGACCGAGCGCCAACATCAGATGCCGACCGCGACCGCCGCGGTCCAGAATCCGCCGCAGCACCATCAGCACCCCCGCCGCCGAGGCGTTGCCATACGCCGCCAGGACCGCCCGGCTGTCGTCCAGCGCGTCCGGCGAAAGGTCCAGCGAGGCGGCGACGGCGTCGAGCACCTTGGGGCCGCCCGGATGCACCACCCAGCCATCGAGATCGCCCGGCCCCAGCCCACGGGTATCCAGGAAGCGCTGGACCACCGGCCGCAGTCGATCGGCGAGGAAGGCCGGCAGGTCGCGCCGCAGTTCCAGGCCGAAACCGCCGTCATCGACGCGCCATCCCATGACGTCGAGGGAGTCCGGCCAGGTATGCTCCACGCTGTCCCCGACCTTGGGCGCCCGCCCGTCATCGAGCCGCAGGACGCCTGCCGCGGCACCGTCGCCGAACAGCGCGCTGCCGACGACGTTCACCGGCTCCGGATCGTGGCGGAACGCCAGGCTGCACAACTCGACGACCAGCAGCAGGACAACGGCCCCGGGTCGGGAGCGGGCCAGGTCGGCGGCGCGCGCCACACCGATGACTCCGCCCGCGCACCCCCATCCGAACACCGGTGTCCGGCCCACATCGGGGCGCAGGCCGAGCGGGGCAATCAGCCGGGCATCGAGGCTGGGGGCAGCGAACCCGGTGGTGGAGACACACAGCACCTGGTCGACGTCCCGCGCCTCCAGCCCGGCGCGGGAGATGGCGCGTGCGCCGACCTCGCGAAGCAGCGCGGTGGCGGTTTCCGTGAATGCCGCCGCCCGGTCCGACCAGCCGTGGCCTGCTCCGTACCAGTCGAGCGGCCGTGCCAGCCAGCGCTGCGCCACCGTGCTGGTCTCGAACACCCGGTCGAGGGCGCCGTAGCCCGGCAGCGCCCCGGCGTATACGGAGCGAGCGAAGGCTTGGGCTTCGGCGCGGGTGACGCGGTGGGGTGGAACCGCCGTCTCGACCGCGAGCAGACTGACCGGGTTCATGGGACCGAGGATGGCGCACTCCATGGCTGTGGCGATCGCGTTGCCGGAACCGTCCCCCCCGCAACCCGAGCGTCGCCTGATCGCTCAAGAACGCAAGCCCGCCCCTGGTTCCCCCGCCGACGCAATCCGCCGATGGGTCAGAACGATCGCGGCAGTCCCAGCACGTGCTCGGCGATGTACGACAGGATCAGGTTCGTCGACACCGGGGCGATCTGATAGAGCCTGGCCTCGCGGAACTTCCGTTCGACATCGTACTCCTCGGCGAACGCGAAGCCGCCATGCGCCTGCATGCAGGTCTCGGCGGCGTGCCAGGCGGCGTCGGCCGCCAGCATCTTCGCCATGTTGGCTTCCGGGCCGCACGGCTGTCCGGCCTCGAACAGGCGGACGCCCTTCTCGGCCATGAGCGCCGCCGCCTCGGTCTCGGCGTAGGCCCGCGCGATCGGAAACTGGACGCCCTGGTTTTGGCCGATCGGCCGGCCGAACACTTCGCGCGACTTGGCGTAGTCGGTGGCGGTGCGGATGAACCAACGGGCGTCGCCGAGGCTCTCGTGCGAAATCAGCAGCCGCTCGGCGTTCATGCCGTCGATGATGTACCGGAAGCCCTTGCCCTCCTCGCCGATCAGGTTCTCCGCCGGCACTTCGAGGTCGTCGAAGAACACCTCGGTGGTGGAGTGGTTCACCATGGTGCGGATCGGCCGGATGGTGAGGCCGTTGCCGACGGCCTCGCGCATGTCGACGACGAACACCGACAGGCCATCAGTGCGCTTGACGACCTGGTCCTTCGGCGTGGTCCTGGCCAGCAGCAACATCAGGTCGGAGTGCTCGGCCCGCGAGGTCCAGATCTTCTGCCCGTTGATGACATAGCGGTCGTTGCCCTCCTTGCGGGCGGTGGTGCGCAGCGACAGGGTGTCGGTGCCGCTGGTCGGCTCGGTGACACCGAAGGCCTGCAGGCGCAGGGTTCCGGCGGCGATGCCGGGCAGCCACTGGCGCTTCTGCGCTTCGGACCCGTGCCGCAGCAAGGTGCCCATGATGTACATCTGGGCGTGGCAGGCGGCGCCGTTGCAGCCGTTCTTGTGGATCTCCTCGAGAATGGCGCCGGCAGCCCGGATTCCGAGGCCGCTGCCGCCGTACTCCTCCGGAATCAGCACGGCCAGATATCCGGCCTCGGTCAGCGCCTGCACGAACTCGGTCGGATAGGCCCGCTCGCGATCCTTCTCCCGCCAGTAAGGTCCCGGGAAGCGCGCGCACAGATCCCGGACCGCCGCCCGGATATCGTCGATCACGTCGTCGGGGGTCGTGGTTGACGGCACGTCCGCTGCTGTCGCCATTGCCAGGGCACTCCTCACGATCATGGTTCACATCAAATAGACGCGACGGGGTCGGAGGTCGAGGCCGGTGAACCGAGGAACGGGCGACGACACTTTTTCCGTGCAAATTAATTTTTTCAACAGTACCATTCATTTATCAGCGGCGTGTCCCCGCACGCCGACATCCTCCGTCCCATCGCGGACCAGACTCGGAGCCGAGGAATGCCCTCCTCGGCTCCTCTTGTTTTGCGGCGCAGCGCTCGACCGGGCCTCCCAAGGGTTCACACGAGCCAGCGTGTCGGGTAACTCTGTCGTATACCTGAGATGAATTCGGGGGTGTGGTCTTCAGCGTCATCGCTCGGCCGCTGCTCGTTGGAGCGCGTGATCGGCGGTTACGGATGTTCCCGCCCCGATCGAGCATGATCCTGGTCGTGCGGCGGTCCGGGCGGACGGATTCCGTCATGCGGACGGCCGGGTGTCCTGCGGGCTGCTCGCGCCAAGACCGGATCGGAGCGAGGTAGGGGTGTCCAGGCAGGATACGGCGTACTATCGCTGGCGACCGGGTTTGACCTGGTTGGCGCATCTGTTCAAGGCGATTGCCAAGCAGCACCATCGCGCGATGCTGCCGGTCTTGCGCCGGCTGATTCCAACCGACGGGGTCGTGCTCGACGTCGGCGCGCATGCGGGGCAGTTCACCAAGCTCTTCGCCGGCATCGCCCGCGACGGACAGGTGATTGCCGTCGAACCGGGGGCGTACGCGCGGTCCATTCTGCGTCCAGCCCTCGCGCTGAACCGGGTGCGCAACGTCGTGACCGTCCCGGTCGGGTTGTCCGACCGCTCCGGCGTCAGCATCCTTTCCGTCCCGATCAAGCGCAGAGGCAGCCGACGGTCGTCGCGCCCGACTGTCCAAACGCTTCACAAGCGTCTACGCTGACGCTCGAAGCTGCTTCGGCGCAAGCCCCTGGCCGCTCGGGTGGCCGCAATGGTCGGATCGGGTTTCGTGGTCGACGTCGGTTGCGGCGACGGATCAAGAACACCAAGTCTCCGACGCCGATCGCAAACCTTGTGCCCCCATCAGCGTCGGCTGCGGACGAGCCGATTGTTCTCCGCGACGGCCTCCCGAACGCCGCGTTCGACATCGTTCGCCAAATCAGCTCTGCCCAAATCAGCCCTGCCATAGATTCCTTCCATTTCGCCCGCGGCTGGGCAGGGAACGGTGCGTCGGTAACGTCGGCGTGACCGCCCAGGCGGGTTTGGACATGAGCGGCGCCGGTGTTGCGCGCGCTCTCGATTGGTTCGCGAGACCTTCGGTCTTCGCGATCACCGTGATCGCCTACTACGCGGTCGCATCCGCGATCAGGACGCTGGTTCTCTCCTGAACCTCCGGAGACGAAGCGCAGCTCATGTTGTACGGGCAGGTGCTCGCTCTCGGCTACGATCTGGTGAATCTCCCGATCAAGGGCTGGCTGGGGGCGCTTGCGGATCGGATCATCGGGCCCGGTATCGGCGTTGCGCTCCTGGTTCGCTATGGGTTGCTCGCCGCGTTCTTCGCGATCACGCACGCCGTCGCCCGTGAAGCGCTCCAGGACCGTCGACTGGCGTTGGCGGCCGCGATCGCGCCGGTCGGTTTCTTCTTCATAGGCTGGGAGAGCCTCCGGAACTTTGCCGACACGCTGGTGATGATCGTCGCGCTGATGGCCACGATCGGTGTGCTTTTGCGGCTGGTTCGCACGCCCACCGTTCGCTGGTATCTCCTGCTCTGGCTGGTGATGTCGGTGGGTCTTCTGGCGAAGTACTCCTATCCGCCCGCCTTGGCCGCGTTGGTTCTCGCCGCCGTCGCGACACCGGCGCTTCGGTCCGTGGTCCTCGACCGTCGGTTCGCCATGGCCTTCGCGGGCGCGGTGGTCGCTGCGTCTCCCGCCTATGTCTGGGCGCTGGGGCACTACGAGGCCCTCCAGAAAATGGTCGCGGCCCGGCTCGTCGAGGAAGCCGGCAGCACCCTCGACGATCCCTGGCACGTCGGCAGCGTGTTCACCGCCCTGGACGCGGCGATCGGCTTCGTCCTTCCCTTGCTGCCGCTGTTTCTTGTCGTCTTCGGCGTCGACTACATCAGACGCTGGGCGGTCCGCGACCGGCCGGCGGCCCCTGTCGTCGCCCGCTGGCTTGGGCTTTACTTGGCGATTCTGCTGGTCGCAAGCACCGTCATCGGCGCGGTCGCCGGGCTGGAACGGATCCGCGAACACTACATGTTCGTGCTCGTCCCGCTGCCGCTCTGGCTCTGCGCGATCCTACCGGCCAACGTCATATCGGTGCGAGTCGCAAGCTTCGTGGCCATCAATGCCGCGTTGGCTGTCGTCGCCTGGGCGCGCTCATCGGTCAGATCTCCCAGGCCGCCGATTGCGGGAAATGCAGGCTGCTCATGCCCTGGCGGGACTACGCCGCCCAGTTGCAGGACAAGGGTTTCGGTCGGGGAACGATCATCAGTTTCGATTCCCCGTACGCCGACATCAGCGTGAACCTGCGCCGCTTCATGCCCGAGACGACGGTCTGGAGCACAAAGCGGCCTTACGTCATGGCTTCACCGCCGACCATCTCGGACGGACGCCTGGTCGTTTGGAACGACACCCACGAACCGCGGGTGCTCGACTCGCTCCGTCAAACCGCTGTGCCGCGGCTCGGCATCCCTCTGGCGCCCGACGTGCCAGTCGGGAGGCTGGAAGGAACCCTCGTTTGGTCGGACCAACCCGCCACCGTGATCGGATACGCCCTTGTCAGTCCAGGACAAGGCGATTGTCCCTGAACACTGATGCTGCCCGCCCAACCGTAAACCTGACGCTAGACCGAAAATGACAGACGCCCACACCGACGAGCATGACCGTCTCCAGGCATGCCTCGGCACGATCCGGAACAATCTCGAAGCCATCGATGCGCGGCTTGGCTCCTACGCCCGGGACATCAAGGATCGCAACGCCTCCATGTGGGAAGCCCGCCGTGACATGGATCACATCGAAAAGATCGCGGTGCGCCAGACCATAGAACAGACCGCCCAATCAGCGGAGAACCTTAGCGCGCGTCATCAAAAGCTGCTGAAGCTTCAGCGATCACCCTACTTCGGGCGTTTCGACTTCACGCGTCGCGACAGCGATGAAGCCACTGCCATCTATGTCGGCGTGCACGACTTCCGGGATGAGGCCTCGGGGAGAACGTACGTCCACGACTGGCGCGCACCAATTTCCTCAGTCTTCTACGACTACGAGCCGGGGCCGGCTCGATACTTGGCGCCGTCCGGCGAAGTGCACGGTCGGCTCGAGCTGAAGCGCCAGTTCCGCATCCGCGAAGGCCGCATGGAACTGATGCTGGAATTCGGCCTGAACATCGTCGACGACGTGCTGCAGGACGAGTTGAACCGCTCGTCCGACGAGGGGATGAAGCACATCGTCGCTACGATCCAGCGCGACCAGAACGCGATCATCCGGGACGCCGACGCCCACACCCTCGTCATCCAAGGTGTCGCCGGCTCGGGCAAGACGTCGATCGCGCTCCATCGCATCGCCTTCCTGCTGTACCGTTTCAAGGACACGCTGCGGTCAGAGGACATCCTGATCATCTCGCCGAACCTGTGTTTGCCGACTACATCGGCAACGTGCTTCCGAACTCGGCGAGGGGCAGGTTGCGGAAATCGGCATGGAGACGCTGGCCGAGGAACTGCTGGAGGGGAAATACCGGTTCCAGACATTCGCCGAACAGATCTCGGCGCTTCTCGAAACCAACGATGAGGCTTTGCGGGCCCGTATCGCCGCCAAGGCTTCGCTCGATCTGTTGGATCGAATCGACGGCTATGTCGAGCACCTCGAGGCGGCCTCCTTCGCCGCAACCGAGTGGCGTGTCGGCCGGCGCATCGTGCCGGCGTGGTTCTTCGAGGAGAGTTGGCGAAGGCATCGCGGACTGCCCTTCACCGAGCGCGTGGCGCGGGTGGTCGAGGCGACCGAGCACCAGATCGGGATCCACTACAACCACGACCTGCGAACCGACGAGCGCCGGCTACTGCGCGAGGCGGTCCGAGGCATGGCGCGGCGAACGACGCCGCGAGCCGCGTACAAGAAACTGTTCGAGTGGATGGAGCGACCGGAGTTGTTCCGGCCGACCGCCGGCAGGCTCGAATACGCGGACGTGTTTCCGTTGATCTATCTCAGGATGCGGCTGGAAGGCGTCGAGAACCCGCGCAAGGACGTCAAGCACCTGCTGGTCGACGAGATGCAGGACTACACGCCGGTCCAGTACGCCGTTCTCGGCAAGCTGTTCGCCTGCCGCAAGACGGTGCTCGGCGACGCTTCGCAGTCGGTCAACCCCTACGGTGCCTCGAGCGCCGAGCAGATCCAGCGGGTGCTGCGGCCGGCAACCGGCGTGACATTGACCAAGAGCTACCGTTCGACTTGGGAGATCATGCAATTCGCCCTGGCGATCTCGCCGAATGCCGAACTCGTGGCCATGAAACGGCACGGCGAACCGCCTCGGGTGCTTCGCTGCGAGCGCCCGAGCGACGTTCGCGACCGCATCGTCGGCCAGATCGAGGACTTCAGCTCGTCTTCGCATAGGAGTCTGGCGATCATCGCAAAGACTCAGAAACAGGCCGCCAAGCTGCATGGGCTGCTGGCGCAGGCGGGCGCCGAAGCGCGCCTGCTCGACGCCGACAGCGCCGGCTTCTCGACCGGGGTGATTGTCTGTACGGCGCATCTGGCCAAGGGACTGGAGTTCGACCGCGTCGTTGTCGCGGATGCCAGTACCCGGAACTACCACACGGAGCTGGACCGGCGACTCCTGTACGTGGCCTGCACCCGGGCCATGCACAGGCTGACCCTGGTCGCCGTCGGCGAGGTGTCGGGTTTTCTGCCCGCCCCGCCTTCTGCAGGCCGGGAACAGGAATGAGCACCCGGCACTGCGTCACACCCCGGCACTGCGTCACAGCTGAGCAGGAGAACATGATGCCGAACGACGAGATCAAAGTTGGCCAGATCTACGCCGACGTGCAGCCACCGCGCCGCCAATGGCGGGTCATCACGGACAAGGATGGCCAGCACATGCTGCAGCGCACAGACAAACCGGGCGTGAGCCGGTTCCCCGATGCGAAGTCGCTACTCCACCGTACTCAGTATGAAAAAGTAACGGAATAGGCTGCCTAATCTGGCCGTGACAAGCGATCCCGGAGCCACGGCAGCGCTCGCCAGCACCTTATCGTTCCAATCGTCGTAAGAATTATTATGTTGCGCTGCAGCATGAAATTCGCCTATTAACGCGTAGTTCGCTTGGACCCGGTGTGAGACCGGGTGGCTCCGCCGGCCGCCAATCCGCCGGACAATTTTTCGGACCTCCAGCAGTGGACGCGCCTTCGGTGCGGCGCGTCCCTGCCTTCCGTCGAACCTGGACGATTTATGATCAAACTCACCGCCTATCGAAACCAATGGTTCGGCAACATCCGGGGCGACGTGCTCGCCGGGCTGGTCGTATCGCTGGCGCTCATCCCCGAGGCCATCGCCTTTTCGATCATCGCCGGGGTCGATCCCAAGATCGGGCTCTACGCCTCGTTCTCGATCGCGGTGCTGATTGCGTTCACGGGGGGCCGGCCTGGAATGATCTCGGCGGCAACCGCCGCCACGGCGGTGCTGATGGTCACGCTGGTTCGCGACCACGGGCTGGAGTACCTGCTGGCGGCTACCATTCTTGCCGGACTGCTGCAGATCGTCGCGGGCTTCGCGCGCCTCGGCTACCTGATGCGGTTCGTGTCGCGTTCGGTGATGACCGGGTTCGTCAACGCGCTCGCCATCCTCATTTTCCTGGCGCAGATCCCGGAACTGGTCGGGGTGCCGATATTGACCTACGCCATGGTCGCCGCCGGACTCGGGATCATCTACCTGCTCCCACTCGTGACCAAGGCAGTGCCGTCGCCTCTGGTCTGCATCGTCGTTCTGACCGCGGCGGCGATCGGCTTCGGACTTGATTTGCGCACCGTGGGCGACATGGGCGAATTGCCGTCGACCCTGCCGGTGTTCCTGCTGCCGGACATCCCGCTCACCCTCGACACCTTGCTGATCATTCTGCCGTATTCGGCGGCGGTGGCGGCCGTCGGTTTGCTGGAATCGTTGATGACGGCGTCGATCGTCGACGACCTGACCGACACGCCAAGCGACAAGAACCGCGAGTGCATCGGCCAGGGTATCGCCAACACCGCGACCGGCTTCATCGGCGGGATGGCGGGCTGCGCGATGATCGGGCAGTCGATCATCAACGTGAAGTCGGGCGGCCGCGGCCGCCTCTCAGCGTTTTCCGCCGGCGTGTTCCTGCTGTTCATGATCGTGGTCCTTGGTGACTGGGTGAAGCAGATCCCGATGGCCGCGCTGGTCGCCATCATGCTCATGGTGTCGATCGGCACCTTCAGCTGGTCATCCATTCGAAACCTGAAGGATCACCCGCGCAGTTCGTCGATCGTGATGCTGGCAACCGTCATCTGCGTGGTGGCGACTCACAACCTGGCGATCGGGGTGCTGGTGGGCGTGCTGCTGTCGGGCATCTTCTTCGCCTGGAAGATCGCGCAGATCTTCCGCGTCACCTCGACACTTTCCGAGAACGGCACGTCGCGCTCCTATCTGGTCGAGGGACAGGTGTTCTTCGCGTCCGCTGACGCTTTCACCGCGGCCTTCGATTTCAAGGAGGCGTTGGAAATGGTGACGATCGACGTCAGCCACGCGCACATCTGGGACATTTCCAGCGTCGCCGCCCTCGACATGATCGTGCTCAAGTTCCGACGCGAGGGTGCGGAGGTGGTGATCGTCGGCATGAACGAGGCGACGGAGACGATCATCGACCGGCTCGCCATCCACGACAAGCCAGGGGCGCTGGAGCGCCTTATGGGTCACTGAGCCTTCAGGGGTTTACGTCGGTACCTGACGGACGCAGGCTGGACTGACAGCGCCACCGGCGACGCCGGGACCAACGAGGTGCCCAGAAGGACAAGCCGGGCACCGGGGAGGAACGACACTTGACCAAGCTCATCGCGCTCGTCGACGGCTCGATCTATTCGCGCAGCGTGTGCGACCATGCGGCCTGGATCGCGCGCCGGACCGGCTCAACCGTGGAGCTTCTGCATGTCCTCGGGCGGCGGGAGACCGGCAGCGCCCCCGCGGACCTCAGCGGCAGCATCTCGCTCGGGGCACGGTCCTCGCTTCTGGAAGAGTTGAGCGCGCATGACGAGCAGCGCGCCAAGCTGGCGCAAAAACGCGGGCGCGCCATCCTGGACGACGCCAAGACGGTGCTGGAAGGTGCCGGCGTCGGCGAGGTCACGACACGCCTGCGTTTCGGCGACATCGTGGAGACCGCCGCCGAGTTCGAGACCGCCGCCGACATGGTCGTGATCGGCAAGCGCGGCGAGGCCGCCGACTTCGCGAAACTGCATCTCGGATCGAACCTGGAACGCATCGTCCGCTCGACCCACAAGCCGGTGTTCGTCGCCTCGCGGGCTTTCAACCCGATCGACCGGTTCCTGATCGCCTACGACGGCGGCACCAGCAGCATGAAGGCCGTCGACTTCGTAGTGCGGAGCCGGCTGTTCGAAGGATTGGCCTGCCGGCTGTTGACGGTCGCCCCCGACACCCCGGAGAGCCGGCGGCGACTCGACGACGCCCAGGCCATCCTAAGGGCGGGCGGTTACCAGGTCGACGCGGCGGTCGTACCGGGACAGCCGGACGCGGTGATTGCGCGGATCGTGGAAGAAGAGGGCATCGACCTTCTGGTCATGGGCGCCTACGGCCACTCGCGGATCCGCAACCTGATCATCGGCTCCACCACGTCGGAGATGATCCGCGGCTGCAAGATCCCGGTGGCACTGTTCCGTTAAAGTCAGCCGCCGCCACGCCGTTTGCCCAGGCGATTCGGGCGCCACTTTCCGTTTGCCGTGTGCCGGACCATAGTAGCCTCGCCGCGGTCTGACCCTCGATCGTGATGCGCGCCTCCCGCCGTCGTTGCTCCGGCACTCGGCCGGATCCCGGCGTCTTCGAGTGCGGCTTCCTGCTCGAGACGCCCGACCTCGCTCATGACCCGATCGGCGTCCACGGCCAGGAGTTGTTCAGCATCCCCACCGAGCATATCGACGCGGTTGCGGGTCCGTGCGTCGAGACGACCGCCAAACTCAGTGGCGGAGGCCTTGTCGGGCACCCTTCCCCATCGGGCAGCCACATAGCGTTGAACGAGATCCGCCAACGCCAGAGAGTCTGGTTCGGTCATGGCTGCCTCGCGTCCCGTTCCGGCGCGCTCGGCGTCGCCGCGGGGCCGGCGCCCTGATCCGGGTGACTCGGTTGGCCAAGAGCCGCGACAACCTGCGGGCGGAGACGCAGGCGGAAAGGCGCACCTTCCTCGGAGGCCTCGATGAACGCAAAGCTCTGGATCGGTGCGGAGAAGCGGTCGGCGTCCGGATGCTTCGGCGCGAAACCAAGTATCAAGGCCAGCTTACGCCCGAGGCGCCCGTATTCCTGGATCACCGTTTCGCCGTCACCGACACCGAACCGAGTTAGATCCCGTATGGTGGCCACGGCATCCGCGTGTCTCGAGTGAGCGTTGAGGATCGAGAACACTCGAGCCGGCAGTTCAGCCTCCAGAGCGGTCAACGCCTCACGATACTCGTGGTCGGTTGGAATCGCATCGGTCCGCTCCCGCTGAAGGGCTGTTCGATGATCGTCGAGGGTCCGCTTCATCGCCTCGACGGCGCCTTCTACGGTGTCTGCCTCGACTTCATCGAACCGGCGCCTGCCGAGATAGGCGAAGGCGCGGCACGACCCGTTCAACCGGCCGGCGACGATCCGGTAGTGGTGGTGCGGAGTGTCGACCCGACCGTCGGTCGAGGCTCTGGGCTTGCTGTTCGAAGCCAATGCTCTGGATCCTCCTCTATGCAACGGGCACACAGACGCTCGGCGCAAAGATCACGCTCACTCCGAGGATCAAGTCCCGTCCCTCAACCTGTCGAAAGTCGCCGTCGTCAGGGTCGATTCCGCCGTGCGGCCTTTGAGGTGATTCGCTGCCGCATCCGGTCCATTTCTCTCAAAAGTTCCTCCTCCGGCACGTCCCTGAAAGTCGGTGCCAGGCGCCGGATCTCCTCGGGGCCGGCGTCGGGCCGGGTGATGAGAACCCGTTCAAGCAGGTTCTCCCGATCCAGCCCGGTCGGGCGCCGCGCATCCGTGTCTCGCGTGATCATCGTGCGTCTCGCTTTCGTTGAGGCGTCGGTACAGCCTGCGATCCCGGAGTGCCGCCAAGGCAATCGTGATGACGCGCGTTCGGTCGCCCGTCGCCTCCATCCGCGCATGCGGATTGCCGGCGTGGTCCTCGCTCAACCCGACCACCAGCCACGCACCGGAGCCGCCGGTTCGACAATAACGCTGACCGGTTTCGACCGGCGGATGAGCGCGCAATCGCGGCATCGCCGACAACCTTCAAGCCGCTGCCACGGCCAGCGTCGCTCGCCGCAAGACTGCCGGCATGAGACACGCCGGATGGCAAGTGCGGGCATCGATCTCAAGACTGAAGTCCTTAGCGGTCATCCGTTCCTCCTCATGACTTCGCTCAATGCCCCTGGCTCGCCTGAAGTTGAGCGTCCGCCAGCCGAAGGGCTCGCCGTGCGTCGTCGGTATCGAGTAGGGCCCCAAGTCGGGGG